>Ga0208427_1000987_pt1 | contig 12091 bp, 13 predicted proteins | sample DEB08_DNA_FD_184532 | JGI IMG/M metagenome (GOLD analysis project Ga0208427, IMG submission 184532) | Aqueous microbial communities from the Delaware River and Bay under freshwater to marine salinity gradient to study organic matter... | ecosystem: Environmental > Aquatic > Marine > Coastal ...
ATTCGATTTAATAAATAACTCAAAGGCAGACAACCGTCATGTCTTCTTTGTTCATGGTGGTGTGGCAACGGAGGACAGAGAGAAGGTAAGAGAGATTACGGAAAGAGAAAACAACGCGATTATTGTCGCTTCATACGGCACATTCTCTACTGGTATTAATATTAAAAATCTCCACAATGTTATTTTTGCTTCTCCTTCTAAATCCAGAATTAGAAATCTGCAAAGTATTGGAAGAGTACTCAGAAAAGGCAATAACAAAACAAAGGCAACTTTATATGATATCGCTGACGATATATCCTACAAATCCAGGAAAAATTATACCCTTAATCATTTAATCGAAAGAATTAAAGTATATAATGAAGAAAATTTTAATTACGATATTGTAAACATACCACTTAAAAATTAATGGAAGAAGAATTTTATGCCATTCTTAAATTAGTTTCTGGAGAAGAATTATTCTCTTTGGTTCTTATAGATGATTCTACCGATGAAACTATATTAGTATTACAAAATCCAATTACAATAAAAGTAATTCATTCTTCCAGTGGATCGTTATTGAAAGTAAAACCATGGATGGATCTTACTGAAGATGATATTTATTTTATAAAATTGGATAAAGTAATTACTATGACTGAATCAAATAATGAAAAACTAATTGAACTTTATAACAATTATCTTGAAGATGATGACAGTCAATCATCTATTGATGTCTACAGAACTTCTGGTCAAGTAAAAGTGTCGGAACAAAAAGGTTATATCTCTTCTGTTGACTCTGCTAGAGATATGCTTGAAAAGATCTTTAAAGGTATTAAAGAAAGCTAGATCTCATCTTTAACCGGGACAAACCTAGTCTACTGATGTTTTAAGCATTTGTCAAGCCCCTACAACCTGTGCTATAATGTTACCAAGACAAGTTGAACAAAAGTATTGATTATGGCAAAAAAGAAATCTGAGCATTATGTTAATAACAAAGAGTTTCTAGAGGAACTTATAAATTATAGAGCAAGAGTATCTAAACACTTTATAGAGAACTTTGGTAGAGAACCTACGAAAGAGGATAGATCTAAACATTGGCCTGGAAAACCTCCGATTACGAATTATCTTGGTGAATGTTTTTTAAAGATTGCAACACACCTCTCATATAAACCAAACTTTGTGAACTACATGTTTAGAGAGGATATGATTTCTGATGGTATTGAGAATTGCGTTCAATATATTCATAACTTTGATCCTGAGAAGTCAAAAAATCCTTTTGCATATTTTACTCAAATTATTCACTTTGCTTTTCTTCGTAGAATTGGTAAAGAAAAGAAGCAATTGGAGATTAAAACAAAGATCATTGAAAGAACAGAGTTTTCTGAAGTTATGATGGTTGATGATAGTTTCTTGACAGGAAATAGATCTGATTATAATACTATTAAAGATAATATTAGTTATCGCTCTCAAAATCGATGAAAGTTGCCATTATTTCTGATACCCACTACGGATTTAAAAAAGGATCAAAACAGTTTCATGATTATTTTGAATTGTTTTATAAAAACGTATTTTTTCCAACATTAGAAAAAGAGGGAATTACTACTGTCATTCATATGGGTGATACCTTTGATAGTCGAAAAGCAATTGATTATCAGAGTTTAGAATGGGCAAAGAGGGTTGTGTTTGATCCTCTTAGTAAGTATAAAGTTCATATGTTGGTGGGTAATCATGATACTTACTATAAAAATACTAACAGTATAAATTCTCCAGAATTACTTCTTGAAGATTATAAAAATATTTCAACTTACAGTAGTGCAACCGAAGTCACCATTGGTGGTCTAGATATATTATTCGTTCCGTGGATTAATGAAGAAAATGAATGCCAATCTCTTGAACTTATTAAAAATACAACTTGCAACTGTGCGATGGGGCACCTTGAACTCACAGGATTTAGAGTTAATAAACAAATCGTCATGGAGAATGGTCTTTCTGGCAAGTTATTTAAGAAGTTCACCAAGGTCTTCTCGGGCCACTACCACACTCGATCGGATGATGGACGGATCTATTACTTGGGAAATCCATACGAAATGTTCTGGTCAGACGCAGGTGATAGGAGAGGATTCACTATCTTTGACACAGAAACTCTTGAACATACTTCGATAGATAATCCTTATACTATGTTTCATCTTCTCACATATGATGATGATTCTGCATCGCTTTTCAATGCTACTGAATATCAAAACAAAATTGTCAAGGTAGTCGTAAAAAATAAAAATAGACCAAAAGAATTTGACAAGTTTCTTGATAAATTATATAAATCTGGGGCACAGGAAGTAAAGATTGTAGAAAACTTTCAAATCATTAGAGATGATGAAAACTGTGATGTTGATGATGATGAAAATACAATTAATATTTTGAATAGATACATTGATGATTCTGAAATCAATTTGGATAAAACAGTTATTAAAGGAATCTTTCAAAATTTGTATAGGGAAGCATATGAGGTAGAATAAATGTATCTTTTGACTCTTAAGGATCGTAAAGATGATGGAGCATATGCTGTTGCTGACAGGTATGGAGAAAAAGTTTTATTTTTCTTTGAAGAAGAAGATGATGCAGTAAGATATGCTATGCTATTGGAAGAAGATCCTGAGTATGAAAAAGAAATGGAAGTTGTAGAAGTTGATGATGAAATGGCCATAAGAACCTGCACGATGTATAATTACAAATACACTGTAGTTACTCCTAATGATATTATTATTCCACCAAAAGCATGATTATTTTTAAAAAAATTCGTTGGCGTAATTTTCTTTCTACTGGACAGCATTTTACAGAGGTAAATTTTCAAACTAGTAATACAAATTTAATCATTGGGTCAAATGGTGCGGGAAAGTCTACAATTTTAGATGCACTGACATTTGTTCTCTTCAATAAACCATTTCGTAAAATCAATAAACCTCAGTTGGTTAATACAACCAATGAAAAAGAATGTCTTGTAGAAATTGAATTTTCGATCAACTCAAAAGAATATAAAATTTCTAGAGGAATAAAACCCAATATTTTTGATATTATAGTTGATGGAGAAACTCTTAATAGAGAAGCAGACGATCGATCAATGCAAAAACTGCTTGAAGAAAATATTTTAAAATTAAATTATAAATCTTTTACTCAGATTGTAATTCTTGGTAGCAGTACTTTTGTTCCATTTATGCAATTGTCATCTGCCAACCGTAGAGAGGTAATTGAAGATCTTCTGGATATTCGTATTTTTTCTACTATGAATTCTTTAGTGAAAGAGAAAATCAAAGAGGAAAAAAGTCTCATTAAAACTCTGAATCTTAAAGAAGAATCTTTGCATGATAAAGTTGAAATGCAACAGAACTTCATCGAAGAGTTGGAGAATCGTGGTCATGCCAATATTAATGCCAACAAGGAAAAGATTACCAAGTTAGATGATGAAGTTGGCATTTATATGGATGAAAATGCCAAGACCGAAGAGGAAATTCATAAGTTCACAAAGGAGCAAGAAGAGGTTATTGGTGCCGGTGATAAGTTAGTAAAGCTTAATAATCTTAAAGGTAAAATCTCCCAGAAAGTATCTGCGATTACGAAAGAGCATAAGTTTTTCACAGAAAATACGGTATGCCCTACCTGCACCCAGAGTATTGAGGAAGAGTTTCGGTTAAATAGAATTAGCGATGCTCAAAATAAGGCAAAGGAACTCAAAGAAGGTTACGAAGAACTCGAAAACACCATCAAGTTCGAACAAGAAAGAGAGCGTCAATTTACCGTCCTATCTAAGGAGATTACAAAGTTAACGCATGGCATTTCTCAAAACAATACTCGGATATCACTTAATCAGCGACAAATCCGAGATCTTGAACATGAAATTCAAACTATTGCCGAGAACCTTGCAAACCGAAATACTGAACATGAGAAGTTAGCAGAATTCAAAAAAAATCTCCAAAATACAATTGAAGAACTAGAAACTAAAAAAGAACAAGTCGTTTATTACGACTTTGCCCATTCTCTTTTAAAAGATGATGGCGTTAAAACGAAGATAATTAAAAAGTATCTTCCGTTCATAAATCAGCAAGTTAATCGTTATTTGCAAATGATGGATTTTTATATTAACTTCCATCTTGATGAGGAATTTAATGAATCGGTAAAATCTCCAATTCACGAAGATTTTTCATATTCTTCATTTAGTGAAGGTGAAAAAATGAGAATTGACTTAGCACTTCTTTTCACATGGAGAGAAGTTGCAAGGGTCAAAAATTCCACAAATACTAACTTGCTGATTATGGATGAGGTATTTGATTCATCTTTAGATGGTTTAGGAACAGATGAGTTTTTAAAAATTATTCGTTTTATAATCAAAGATGCAAACATCTTTGTAATTTCTCATAAGACAGATATGCACGATAAATTTGAATCTGTCATAAAATTTGATAAAATTAAGGGATTTAGTAAAATAATCTAAATATTATGAAGTGGCAGAAGAAATAAATGCTTTCGACACAATATCGTCTTCGGTTGGAATTCATTTGTAAGTGTATTGCAAATGGGGAAGAAGTAAAACTTGAAGACATGATCTGGGCAGAGAAACTTGCCAAGGCAAATACTTCTGCCAGAGAGATGCTTAAGATAGCAAGAGGACGTGCTGCTAACCCTGATATGGTTGAGGGTAGTATGGACGACTTTATGAATAAGATGGGGCTAGGTGATCCTGACCCATCAAATCATCGCACTGGTTTTGGTAGTGCTGATGAGATTGTAGATTGGTTTAACCAAGACAAACCTGAGGATTGGAGGCAACGTGACTGAAACATCAGTAATTTATTCTAACGGAAGTCAAGAATGTGAGCGTATTGGTATGCTACTCAAAGCATTGGGTGGTGAGTTTCATGAGTATCTACTTGGCGTAGACTTTAGTGATCGCCAGTTCCGCGCCGAGTTTGGACCAGAAGCAACATATCCACAAGTTTCTTACGGATCTGAGCACATTGGTAGTATTAAAGAAACATTACACTATTTGTGTATTAAAGGAATTATTTGATGACTTGGAAAGAAGAATATAAAAAGATAAAAAAACTTAAACCAAAGCAAATTGATTTGTTAGATAACGGACCACACAGTCTTACTGATTCTTGGGCACTTAATGCCATGTGGTGTGATTGGAAAAGGAAAACGGTACTCCATAAATAAGGAGTGCTTTTTTTTATAAATATTTTTAAAACTAGAACTGGTAAGATGAATTCCAAAGATTATAGGAAACTGCAAGAGGCATATAAACAGGTTTATGCCCCAAAAACATCTCTAAAAGAAGAAGTATTTGAGTTCTGTCATGGATTGGTTTTTGATACAGAAGAAGAGACTCAATATTTTGTTGAAGAATTATTTAAAGATGAAGCACTTGTTTTAGAATTTTATTATGATGTTTTATCTTTTTCTTATGGTAGTGAGACTGTTTTAACTGAAGAAGTTGAGTATCTCGATGAGATTGCTGGTGGTTTAATTAAGTTTGGACTGAAGGCTGCTAGAGGTGCTCTTAAGAGTAAGGGTGTTTCTGCTGCCGTTAAGGCAATGAATCCTAAGACCTTATTGAAGAAAGGGATTAGACCAGCTACTTTAAGTAAAGGTGGAAAGCAATTAACAGGAGATGCTTTAAAAAATGCCATTGAAGGAGGTACTGGAATAGCTGGTCCCGGAATGAGGAACCTTCGCGCAGCAGCAAAACAAGGTATTCCTGCTCCAGTGAAACCAGGAAAATACCTTGACATGCTTAATGCCAAAAAGGCTGCTGCACCCAAACCTGGATTTATTCAAAGGGGATGGGAAAGACATCTTGCTGCAGGTGGTCCATCAATTGATACGTTGAAAAAGAGAGCAATAACTGATACTGCCCTTGCTACAATGCTTGGACCAGCAATGTCCATGGCATTCCCAGGTGCAATGAAAACTGCATCAACAGTTGCTACATCGGCACCAATTGTCAGATCTGCCGCAACCGCAGCAAAAGCAGCACTTCCTGCTGCAACTCAAGCAACTAGGGCAGCACTTCCTGCTGCAACTAAAGCAACTAAGGCAGCACTTCCTGCTGCAACTCAAGCAACTAGGGCAGCACTTCCTGCTGCAACTCAAGCAACTAAGGCAGCACTTCCTGCTGCAACTAAGGGTGGTGCAATTGTAAAAGTTACTCCTGCTGCTTCTGGTGGCGGTGCAATTGTAAAATCTACTCCCACTGTCTCTGCTTCTGGTGGAGGTGCAATTGTAAGATCTGGAAGTGCATCACTTTCCAAACCCGGTGGTGCAATTGTAAGATCTGGAAAAGGCACTCCAGTTGACGCTACTATTATTCCAGCAAATGTTCGAGTTGTAAATGGTTCTAGAGGAGCTTTAGGTACTGCATCTGCAGGTGCTGGATCTGCTGCACTTACTGGAGGAAAATCTGGTAGAAAAATTCCTGGATGGATGAAGGCTGCAGGTATTGGAGCTGCTGGATTTACTGCTGCTGCTCTTTTGAATAATAAGAAAGATGGTGATAAAGGTGCTACAGCATCTGCACCATCTACAGATTCTGATGCACCTAAGGTACCAACAACTCCTAAGGTACCAACAACTCCTAAGGTACCAACAACTCCTAAGGTACCAACAACTCCTAAGGTACCAACAACTCCTAAGGTACCAACAACTCCTAAGGTACCAACAACTCCTAAGGCACCAACAACTCCAGATACTGCTCCCACAAAACCAGAGGAAGCACTTGCAGATATTGATGACCAGCAAAAATCAAAACTAAGATCTGATATTGATGATCTTAGAAAGATGAGACTGGCTTCTATGGAAAGACAGAAAAAGGGTGGAAAAAACATTATGGGTAAAGATGTTTCTGATAAAGAGTTGGAAGATGCAATTAAGAGTGGAAAACTAGATATTAGTAAAATGTCCTATAGAGAAGAGTATTCAATGAATCCCACAAAACAGATGCGAGGACTGATGGAGGCATATGCTTCCATCTATGAAAAGAAAGATTGTGTTGACAAGAAAGACAAAGGAATGCACAATTGTGCTAAGAAGGTCTGCCATGAACAGTATGGTGAAGGTGAAACCATCTTCGGTCAACATGCTATTCCCGATGAGAACGGTTTCGTCTCTCACTACGATGTTCAGTTTGAGCATGGTATTGTAGAGAATGTATCTGTAGAGGATCTAACAATTCTTGAAGGTTACAAGGTTCATGAAAATCATGAGTATGAAGGTGAGAAGATTTCTGAAGGTCCTGAAGAATATGCTGGTGGTCAGCACCCAAGTAAGCATCCTGACAAGAAGGTTAGGGATAGATATGAAACTCAAAGAAGGAGAGCAGAAGCTCCTAAAGGTGTAGGAGTTCCTGACAAGTCTAAAGGTTATGGTGGAAATCCAGCATATGCTCCAGAATCTGTAGATACCTTTGATATCATCAAAGGTCACCTAATCGATGAGGGTTATGCTGACACCGAAGAATCTGCACTCGCCATCATGACTAACATGAGTGAAGAGTGGAGACAGAGTATTATTGAGGGATGGGCAGAAGTTCGTGCCAATGTCACTGACGCTCTCCCCTGGAACCGTAACACTAAGTACACCACTCAAGGTGAACTCCGTAAGCCTGGTGAAAATGTTTATGGTCAACAAACTGGTAGAGGTTTGAATGTTCAGACTCATGCGGTGAAGAAAGATGGTAAAAATAAAACTACACCTCCCCCACTTAGACCTGCACCACTAATTCAACAGAACATACCAAGTGGAGTGTTTCCCCCACTCATGCCTAAACCAAGAACTAAACCTAGACCTGATAGAGGTAGAGAGTTTTCTCATGGCAGTTGAGCAATAAGTAATCCACTTTTCAAACTGTCCACTGGGAGGTCTTCGGACCTCCTTTTTAGTATAATGGAACCATACGTTAGGGGACAATGAACACTCCAAATTGGCAACACCACTCCAAGAAGGAGCAGAAGCGGAAACTGAAACCGCAAGCACTTCGACAAGCAAAGGCACGTCGCCAAGCACTCAAGAAGCGTCTCCAAAGTGGGGATGCTTCTTTTTATAAATACATAAAAAGTCTTATAGAAAAATGAGAGATCAAGAAATCGTAGGATTAATGGAAGCATATTCTTCTATCTATTCACAATCGGAAGATTGTGATATTGTTTCTGAAGCTCGTGCTATGTCTCACAGTGCTGATATTTTTGATGTTATTCTAGAGCACCTAGTTGCCGAAGGTTTTGCTGATACTGAAGAATCTGCACTCGCTATTATGGCAAATATGAGTGAAGAGTGGAGAGAGAGTATTGTTGAAGGCATCTTTGATTTCCTTCCAAAATCAAAAACTGTTGTTCCTGGAAAGTATGGTAAAAATACCGTTTTGGCTAAGAAGAATGGTGTAGAAGGTGTTGCTGATAAGAGCAAGCCTGGTTCATTCACTCCACAAAAAGGTGGTTGGGATGACATGGATGCTAATAGGTATGCTGATGAAAGAATCAAACAAGGTCATCCTACTGGTGGCGTAAATGTTGCAAATCGCAGAGTAACACCAAACAGAGTAAAGTAATAACCACTTTTCAAACTGTCCACTGGGAGGTCTTCGGACCTCCTTTTTTTGTATAATAGGTCCATACGCAACAGAGCAATGACCGTCCGCCACGAAATCAAGTCCCAACTTGCTAAACTCCTTGCTACTGAGGACTTGGTGGTTGAGCACAAGAAAGTTGAGACCGCACAGTTCAATGTGCATACTCGTGTACTGACTCTTCCAATGTGGGAAAAAGCAAGCAACACCGTCTATGACCTTCTGGTTGGTCACGAAGTTGGTCATGCCCTCTACACTCCCGATGAGAACTGGTTGGAGACACATAAGATCCCACCCCAGTTTGTGAACGTGGTGGAAGACGTTCGCATTGAGAAACTGATGAAGCGTCGTTATGCTGGTTTGGCAAAGACCTTCTACAAAGGATATGAAGAACTTGCTAACCAAGACTTCTTTCAGGTTGAAGATGAAGACATCAGTACTTATAATCTTGCAGATAAAGTCAATCTGTATTATAAGATTGGTAACTTTATTAATGTCCCTTTTGAGGATGATGAGAAAGAACTTGTTTCTTTGATTGGAGAAACGGAAACTTTCTGTGATGTACTTATTGCTGCCTCAAAACTTTACGAGTTTTGCAAGGAAAGGCAGAAAGAAGAAACCAAAACTCAGATAGATTCTCTGGAGTCTCAGCAAACTGGTAGTAACCAACCCGCATCTGAGTTTTCTGATCAACCTGAGGGTGAGAATGAGAATGATCAGGAGCAACCTAGTGAAACTGAGTCTTATGGTGGCACCGCTGAACAACAAAGAGATCAAAATCGGGGTGGTGAAACTGATGATGAACCCGAAGTCAAGACCATGGAGTCTCTTGAGGAAGCACTCAAAGACTTGGTTGAAAACGGTGGTCCTGAGAATGTCTATCTTGAGTTGCCCAAACTTGATTTGAATAAAATTATTGTTCCTAACTTGGAAATTCATGATAAGTGTAAGGAATACTGGAACTCTTGGGTGGAAGAACAGGAGTACTCTACCGAAGAAATCTTTGGTGAAGTTGATAAGAAGTTCGTGGAGTTCAAGCGTTCTGCTCAGAAAGAAGTTAATTATCTTGTGAAAGAGTTTGAGTGCCGTAAAGCAGCAGACTCATATGCTCGTGCTACTACTTCCCGTACCGGTGTATTGGATTGCACCAAACTCCACACCTACAAATACAATGAAGACCTTTTCAAAAAAGTAACAACTCTTGCTGACGGCAAGAATCATGGTCTGGTGTTTATTCTTGACTGGTCTGGTTCTATGTCTGATGTGATGCTGGATACAGTTAAGCAACTCTTTAACCTTGTCTGGTTCTGTAAGAAAGTTGCGATTCCTTTTGAGGTTTATGCTTTTACTAATGACTATCCTTTAGTTTCTTATGGTGAAGATGGTAAAGCAAATCTTCGCGAACTTTCTTATACCAAGAAAGATGGTTTGGTTCAAGTTGGAGAGTGGTTCTCTCTGATGAATATGCTCACCAGCAAAACTAACGGAAAGATTATGGAAGATCAGATGAAAAATATCTTCCGTCTTGCCACTGCTTTCCGTTACAATTCTTTTACTCGTTATCACATTCCTCATGGTTTGAGTCTTTCGGGAACTCCTCTCAATGAAACTCTTATTGCTCTACACCAAATTCTTCCTAAGTTTCAGAAGGAAAACAAACTCCAGAAAGTTCAGTGTGTTGTTCTGACTGATGGTGAGGCAGCAATGCTTAAATATCATCGCGAAGTTCAACGCCATTGGGAACAAGAACCATATATGGGAACATCTCACATTGGACCTAATGCATTTTTACGTGATCGTAAAACTGGTATGAGTTATTCTCTCATGTGTGAGTGGTATCAATTTACTGATATCTTACTTCGTAACCTCCGTGACAAGTTCAAAGATATCAACTTTATTGGTATTCGAGTTCTCGAATCTCGTGATGCTGGTGGTTTTATTCGTCGTTACTGTGGATATTATGGACCAGATTATGAGAAGACTATGAGTATTTGGAGAAAAGAGAAAGCATTTACCATCAAGAAATCTGGTTACAATGCTTATTTTGGTATTTCTGCCAATGCCCTCGCTCAGGATTCCGATTTTGAGGTTGCTGAAGATGCCACTAAGACTCAAATCAAATCTGCTTTTGTCAAGAGTCTGAAATCTAAAAAAATGAACAAAAAAATTCTTGGAGAGTTTGTGGAACTCGTTGCTTGATAAATATTTTCATAATATTAGGTATTAATAAAAATGTCTAGATTTGCAGATTTGGTAGGAAACAAAAAGGATGCGCCCGCACCCGCACCTGCTGCTTCGGCACCTGCTGCTCCAGAACCAGTAATTGAACTAGTGGTGACTGAACCAGTAGTTCAAATTTCGATTGATGAAATACTTGGAGAAGAATCTGAAGTAGTGGAAGAAGAATCTGAAGTAGTGGAAGAAGAATCTGAGGGTGAACCAGACTTATCTTTTTATGATATGACTAAGAGAGAACTAGAAACATACGCCAGAACTCTTGGTCTTGAACTAGATCGTCGTCACAGTAAGTCTGCATTAATTCGAGAGTTGACAGACTATCTTGCCAACTAGTGACAATTCCCAAACTGTCCACTTAGGGGGTCATCAGACCCTCTTTTTTGTGTATAATATGAGAGTTCAAATGACACCACTTCATCATGTCTTATTCATCTGATTACATCCGCACCGCTTTGCAGACCACTTACGGAAACCAAGTTGCATCTGGCGATATTCGTGCTTGGTGTGCTATGAATGATGTTTCATATCAAACTGCAACCAATAAACTGGCAGAATATAAGGTTGGTCATGGAAAATGGAACCTTGAAGTAACAAAAGAGGCAGTTCAAGAATTGGAAGTCTCCTATAATGCTCCAGCAGTAACTCCAGTTGTTGAGCAAAACCTTGTCCCCGAAAAAGATGATACCTTCGTCAAGTTTGGTAACTTTGCTGATGTTAAAAAAATTATTCAGTCCCGTCTTTTCTATCCGACGTTCATTACGGGTTTGTCGGGTAATGGGAAAACGTTTTCTGTTGAGCAGGCATGTGCCCAGTTGGGACGTGAACTCATCCGTGTAAACATTACTATTGAAACTGATGAAGACGATCTTATTGGCGGTTTTCGCCTTGTGGACCTGTCATTGAAGCACTCGAACGAGGGGCAATCTTGCTACTCGATGAAATTGACCTTGCTTCTAACAAAATCCTCTGTCTCCAATCCATCCTTGAAGGTAAGGGCGTGTTTCTGAAAAAGATTGGGCGCTGGGTGAAACCTGCTGCTGGATTCAACGTTATCGCCACCGCAAACACCAAGGGTAAGGGTTCTGATGATGGACGCTTTATCGGCACCAATGTTCTCAATGAGGCATTCCTGGAGCGTTTCCCTGTGACCTTTGAGCAAGAGTATCCTACTCCTAAGACCGAGCAGAAGATCCTTGAGGGTGTTTCTATTGGTCTTGGAGTTGATGACTCTGACTTCTGCAAGCGTCTGACTGACTGGGCAGACAT
>Ga0208427_1000988_pt1 | contig 12088 bp, 10 predicted proteins | sample DEB08_DNA_FD_184532 | JGI IMG/M metagenome (GOLD analysis project Ga0208427, IMG submission 184532) | Aqueous microbial communities from the Delaware River and Bay under freshwater to marine salinity gradient to study organic matter... | ecosystem: Environmental > Aquatic > Marine > Coastal ...
TCAACACCTGGAGCTACTCCAATAACTCCCCCACTGATCCTGCCCTGCCCAGCAATCAAGGAGCTGACCATGGTGCCGTGGAAACCTCCAGGGCCAACCGGTTGCGTCCCATCCGGGGTCCCAATGCCAGAGAAGTCGGCTCCGCCTATGACAATGCCGGCAAGGTCGGGATGCTCGTCATCGACACCGGTGTCGATGACCGCAACCCGGACACCGCTGCCGTCAAGATTGACCTCGGAGAATCCCAGATCTTGAAGCCACCAGTGGTCATCAAGAGTTGCGCTCGAGGTTAGAAGCAGCGTGGTGAGAGCAAGTGCAATTAGACGCAAGTGCACTCCTTTGGCGACCAGGTGAGCTCCGCGAGCGCTAAGTCCCCAACGGGGTTCACACCAGGTCCCTTTGCCAACGAGTGAGCAACAAGTGAGTGCAGGCACTTAACGCGCGTGGGCATGCCACCGGCTGAGATTCCTTCAATCTCTTCAACCTTGGCGATTTCTGCCCTTTCCAAGAGGTAGCTCTCGTGGGCTTTTAGGTAGTTGGAGCTGAGCTCCTCGTCCACAGCGAGCTGGTCTTGAATTCTTGCCATATAGCCGGATGCCTCAAGTGTCGACACGGCTGCGGTGGCGGCCGGCTGGGTCAGGTAGTAAAGAGTAGGAAAAGGAGTTCCATCCTCCAGGCGGGGCTCGGTTTTTACAACCGTTGGCCTCCCGCAAACGCAGCGTGCAGAGACCTCAACTATGTTTCGCGCTGGCCTACCAAGTTGACGAGAGACTTCAGCAACATCCTCGGCTGAAAGACTCACTCTTCCTCCGGCTGTTCCAGTGCCGATCTCAAGAAGGTCTCTAAAAGCGAGTCCACCCAGTTGTCTTCAGCCGCGGACACCTCGGCGCTGATCTCGTCTGCGCTTCGGCGCTCAGATAGCAGAGCACCAACAGTTCCAGAGGTGTCGGAGAAGTCCATCCCCTCCGAGTCCATTACCAGGTATGAAACCTCACCGGGAAGCACGTAGTAGAGGCGATCTCGAGCTTGAGAGCGAATGTAAACAGGGTCTTGCCAGCGGTCTCGCTCGGCTTGCATCTCCTCAACTGCCGCCTCGGCCTGGGCAATACTCTCTTCCATCTCAACAATTTCTCGGCGCTGATCTAGGTAGGTCTGGACGTCCTGGGAGACGATAAAGGTGCCTAAAACAATCACGGAAATCAGGCTCACCCAGCTGCTATTGAGCCGGAGCATGCGCAGCATCAGCTTGCCCTGAGTCAGGGCAACGGGAACCTTAGGCTCTTTTTTTGTTGACTGCGCCATATCTCAAGAAGTTTAGGAGCAGCCGCCTAACTTGCGGCTATTTGCCTGCGGCGAATCTTGGGAACGCGGCGGTGCCGGCATATCGGGCAGCATCCGCAAGCTCCTCTTCGATTCTGAGCAGCTGGTTGTACTTAGCAACCCTCTCACTACGAGCCGGAGCGCCGGTCTTGATCTGACCTGCGTTGGTGGCAACCGCTAGGTCGGCAATAAAGGTGTCCTCGGTCTCACCGCTACGGTGAGAGATGATGGCCTTCATTCCGCTTTGCTGGGCCAGAGAAACCGCATCCATAGTCTCCGTGAGGGTTCCAATTTGGTTCACCTTCACCAAAATTGCATTGCCCGCGGCCTCGTCTATGCCTCTCTGGAGCCTCTCGGGGTTTGTGACGTAAAGATCATCTCCGACAAGCTGGACCTTGCTACCAAGCTCCGCGGTGATCTTGGTCCAACCGGCCCAGTCATCCTCAGCAAGCGGGTCCTCAATTGAGACCAGTGGGTAGGCTGCAAGAAGCTCCGCGTAGTAGGCAATCATGTCCTCAGCGCTGCGCTTTGAGCCCTCGAAGTTGTAGCTTCCACTCTTCTCGTCATAGAACTCGGTCGAGGCAACATCCAGGGCGAGAGCGATCTCGTCGCCGAGCTTGTAGCCGGCTAGCTTGATCGCTTCTGCAATCAAATCAAGGGCAGCACGGTTGTTTGGAAGGTCGGGTGCAAAACCACCCTCGTCACCAAGGCCGGTGGCAAGACCGCGCTCAGCGAGAAGTTTCTTGAGGTGGTGGTAAACCTCAGTTCCCCAGCGAAGCGCATCGGAGAAGGTCTCGGCTCCGTGAGGGACGATCATGAATTCCTGGATGTCCACACCGTTGTCAGCGTGTGCGCCACCGTTGATGATGTTCATCAGCGGAACTGGCAAAACAAAAGCGTTCGAGCCGCCAAGGTAGCGGTAGAGCGGCAAACCGGAAGAGTCGGCTGCTGCCCTGGCATTTGCTAGGGAGACACCAAGAATCGCGTTAGCTCCCAGCTTCTTTTTGTTGCTGGTTCCATCAACGGCAATAAGTGCGGCGTCAACAAGCCTCTGGTCGGTGGAATCGAAATCAACGAGTGCCTCATCGATAACCTCGACGACCGCGGCAACAGCTTTCTGCACGCCCTTACCTAGGTAGTAGTCCTTGTCGCCATCTCTGGACTCGTGAGCCTCGAAGGCTCCTGTTGATGCACCTGAGGGCACTGCAGCTCGACCAAAAGAATCGTCTGAGAGCAGAACCTCAACCTCAACGGTTGGGTTGCCTCTCGAGTCTAGAATCTCGCGAGCGCCGATTGCGGTGATGATTGACAAGGGAATCTCCTCTTAGTTTCAAAATTATTTTCTGGAGAAAACTTCGTTGGCTTCTAAGCCAAAGTCTAGCGTTTAGCTAAGAGAGCGGATTTCTAACTCTTGTCGCGACGCGGCCTGATAGGCAAAGAACTCATAGCCATTTGCCGCAAGCTCCTCCAGCTGAGCTTTAATGTTCTTGGCCTTTCGCTCCAGCCTGACGCTGTAACCCTCGGCGATGAGCTCTTCTTGCAGGCTCATTGCCCCGGCGAAGTCATCTTCAATCAAGACAACAAGTGACTTTCCCTCTTTGGCATCGATCTCGGCAAGCTCAATGATTCGCTCAATGCCAAGTGAGATGCCCGCTGCTGGAGTGTCGGTGCCAGCCCAGCGTCCGACCATCTCGTCATAGCGACCACCTCCGCCAATCGAAGATTCAGCACCTGGATATTCGATCTCGAAAATTGCGCCTGTGTAATAACCCATACCCCGAACCAGGCTGGGGTCGTAGCGGAGTCTTGCCGCGTCATCTCCAAGCTTTTCAACCCAAGCAAGTTCTTCCGGCCAATCGGACACATCGGCTGAGAGCCAGGCGCTCACCTTCTGGGCGGATTCTGTGCCCCAACTCTCGGCAATTTCTTCAACTACCTTCGCCAGGCCAATCTTGTCGAGCTTGTCGATTGCGATCATGGCCCTATCCTGATCCGCGCTGATGCCTGCGGCATCAAGCTGGGTCTTTAGAAGCCTTCGGTCGTTCACTCGTATCGTTGCCTTGGAAAGGCCGATGGCATCGAGCGCTGCGAGCGAGGCCGAGATTAGCTCCAGCTCGGCTAGCTCACTGGGTTCTCCCAAAATGTCGATATCGCACTGCAGAAATTGACGGTAACGACCCTTCTGGGGTCTCTCGGCTCGCCAGACCGCACCAACTTGAATCGCCTTCAAAACCCGAGGCAGGCTCGCTCGATTACTAGCGAAATATCTGGTTAGCGGGACAGTGAGGTCAAATCTGAGTCCGAGGTCTGCAAGCTCTTTACCCTCGGAAACTGCCCTTTCCAGCTCTTCACCGCGCTTTAGGACCTTGAATACCAGCTTCTCGTTATCGCCGCCCTGACCCGATGAGAGTCGCTCGATAGCCTCGACCGCAGGGGTCTCGATCTCCTGAAAGCCCCTTGCTGCATAGGTCTCACGGATAAGCGAAATCAGCTGCTCACGCTTTTGTTTCTCCGCGGGCAGCAAATCTCGCATTCCGCGAGGGGGATTTACGCTTGGCACCCAACCAGTTTGGCACAGCAACAACTAATCACCTTGATTGCTTGCTAGCTCAGCTTGGTTTTCGCACTGACCTTAGTAATCTTTCTGCCATGGAAGAACTAGCAAAGCGGGGCAGGGGAAGGCCGGTAACAACTGACCCCGGTGCAGTTGGGCTGACCGCACTTCGACTCTTCACGGAAAAAGGCATCGACAACGTCACCATGGACGATGTCGCAGAGGCCGCTGGCATTTCTCGCTCCAACCTATTTCGCATATTTACCTCTAAGTCCGCAGTTGTCTGGGGAGGCATGCACCTGTTCAATGTTGAGCTGGCTAAAAAACTTGAGGCAAACCCAGAAACCGACATCGTGAGGCTGCTCCACACCTCCTGGGTCGAGGCCATGCACCTTCTTGATGATTCCCTAGAGACCGTGAGGCTCAGGCTCAAACTAATTGCAAGCTCTCCCGAGATCTACGGCTGGGGGCACGGTCAGCTCGAAGAGGCGCGTGGCGTGATTGAAAAGAAGGTGAGCGAACTCACCGACGATCCCATGCGACCAAGGGTTTTGTCCTCAGCCTTGATTTCGGTCTCAATGGCAATTCTGGTTTGGTGGGCCGAGACAGATGACCCTAGAACCCCGTCTGAAGTCCTTGATGCCGGCTTTAGCGACTTCGAAGCGGTATTTTCCTAGCTATCGGCTAGGCCGACCACACCAGCATCGGTCGCATCGGAAAGCTCGCTAGCGCGTATTTCAACCTGAAGCTCCCTGGTTGCCTGCCTTAGTGCCCGCTCAGGGTCGAGACCGACCGCCCTGGCGCTAGCAACTATTGCGAGCAGGAGCTTACCTAGGTCTTCCTCGCTCTCCATTGGCACCACCGGTTCGCTCTGCTTTTCCAAAATGCCAGCCTTCTCCGCCTTGCCCATGACCTTGTTTGCAAGGGCCAGCGCCGGCATTGCCTGCGGCACGCCATCCAAGATCGAAGTCCTTCCGGGCTTCTCCTTCTTTTTGTGAGCATCCCAGTTCTGCATCACATCGTCGCCGGTCTCGGCCGCATAGGCTGCGAGTTCTTCCTTGGTCCCAAAGACGTGAGGGTGACGAGAGCGCATCTTGTCCTCCATGAACTTGGAAACATCTTCTAGATCAAAAGGCTCTCCGAGCGTCCCGCCGGAGGCGAGGTCGGAGTGAAAGATGACTTGGTAGAGAACGTCCCCAAGCTCCTCTAGAACTTCGTCCCGGTTGCCGGTCTCAATGGCCTCGATGAGCTCATAGGTCTCCTCCAGGAGGTATTGAATGAGTGACTGATGGGTTTGCTCGGCGTCCCATGGGCATCCGCCAGGAGCCCTAAGTTGGTGTGCTGTTCGAATCAGACTTGCTAGCTTCTCCATAAACCTTTGCCAATCGCTCAAAAAGGACCTCAACCCAGTCAATCACCTCTTGGTCGCGAAGTGGCTCGCCCTCACTGTTTTGCGGGATTGTGATGCTCAAAACCGAAGCGGACTTTAGGTATTTCGCGCTCGGATAGTAATGAGATAGTGCGACAAGCCCCCCATCCTCTAGTACCACCCCGGTTAGCTTCGCCTGAATGCCCAAGAGATTCACATCCGTTAGACCTAGCCGGTTAGCGATCTGGCGCAGCCTAGTTACAGCGATGAGGTTTATAACAGGCTGAGGTGGTTTGCCAAATCGATCTGTTAGCTCGGCAAGAATTTCGTCGAGAGCCTTTTCAGTTGCCTTTGCTCCAGACTCGCTCGAAAGCCTGTGATATGCCTCCAGGCGAAGTCGTTCGCTGTCGACATATTCCAGTGGGAGCCTGGCGTCTACCGGTAATTCCAGCTTCAGCTCTGCCGGAGACTGCACAGTCTCTCCCCTGAATTCGCTAACGGCCTCGGCAATCATGCGCAGGTAGAGGTCGAAACCAACTCCGGCGATATGGCCCGACTGCTCACCACCTAGCAGATTGCCAGCACCCCTAATTTCAAGATCCTTCATCGCCACCTGCATGCCGCTGCCGAGTTCGTTGTTTGTGGCGATGGTGGCGAGTCTGTCGTGGGCAGTTTCACTCAGCGGCTCGGACGGGTCGTAGAAGAAATAGGCGTAGGCGCGCTCGCGAGAGCGGCCAACCCTCCCCCGGATCTGGTGCAATTGGCTCAGACCGAACCGCTCAGCGCGATCGACGATGAGGGTGTTTGCATTTGGGATGTCGATGCCGGTCTCGATGATTGTGGTTGAGACCAACACATCAAACTTTCGCTCCCAGAAGTCCATCACAACCTGCTCCAGCTGGTCCTCCGGCATTTGGCCGTGTGCGACGCCAATCCGGGCCTCAGGAACCAACTTGGCAAGCGCGGAGGCCGCAGAATCAATGCTCGCGACCCGGTTATGAACAAAGAACACCTGACCCTCACGAATTAGCTCTCGGCGGATAGCCGCCGCCACCTGCTGCTCGCTATAGCCACCGATGAAGGTCAGGATTGGCTGGCGCTCCTCGGGTGGGGTGGCAAGGGTGGACATCTCCCTGATGCCGGTAACGGCCATCTCCAGCGTTCTCGGGATTGGCGTCGCGCTCATAGCCAGCACATCCACATTGAGCTTTAGGCCCTTGATCTTTTCCTTGTGCTCAACTCCAAAGCGCTGCTCCTCGTCGATTATCAAAAGGCCCAAGTCTCGAAACTTCACATTCCCAGAGAGCAGCCGATGGGTGCCAATGACCATGTCCAGTGCCCCCGATTCGAGACCGGCCAATACCTTCTTCGCCTCGGCTGCACTCTGGAATCTCGACAGCGCCCCTAGGTGAACCGGAAAACCCGAGAACCTGGCTCTGAAGGTCTCAAAGTGTTGCGAGACCAACAAAGTGGTGGGAACCAACATCGCAACCTGTTTGCCTTCCTGGATGGCCTTGAAGGCTGCCCTGAGGGCAACCTCGGTTTTGCCATAGCCCACATCACCTGCAAGCAGCCTGTCCATGGGGACCGAGCGCTCCATGTCCCGCTTTACTTCGTCGATGGTGGTGAGTTGGTCGGGGGTCTCCTGAAACTCAAAGGCATCCTCGAGCTCCTTCTGCCAGGGTGTATCGGAGCCAAAGGCATGGCCCTTGCTCTTCATGCGAGCGGAGTAGAGCTTGACAAGGTCAATGGCTATCTTGCGAACGGCTTTGCGAGCATTTCCCTTGGCCCTTGCCCAGTCCGTGCCACCCATCTTCGAAAGCACCGGTGCCTCTGCACCGACATACCTAGATAACAGGTCGAGCTGATCGGTGGGAACAAACAAGGTGTCCGCCGGGTAGCCACGCTTTGGCGGGGCGTAATCAATTACCAGATACTCCCTGACCTGACCGCGGTTATCGCGCTGCACCAACTGATTGAACCTACCGACCCCGTGAATCTCGTGGACGACATAGTCGCCTGGCTTGAGCTCAAGTGGGTCTACCTGCTGGCCCCTTCTGGGTGCAAGCTTGCGCTGAGTGGGACTGAGGTAGTTCTGGCTAACCCCAAAAAACTCCTGCTCGGTGATCACGGTTAGCGACTGCTCTGCAAGGGCAAACCCGCTGGGCAGAGAGGCAATCGTGACGACGACCTGCCCAGCAGTCGCGGATTTCACCGCCTCACTAAATGAGACTGGGACACCTGCCTCGCCGAGTATCTCAACGAGCCGGTCCGCGGTGCCATGACCCCTTGCGGTAATTACTAGAGCCTGTCCCGCACCAATCTGATCCAGCACCCAGTCGATAGCCGATTCTTGAGTCAATGGTGGGATCTCTCGCAGTCCCAGGTCCTTGCTGGATTCAGCAGCAAGTGAGTTCATCTTGATCAGGGCGTGCCTAGGAGCGACCAAGTCAATAAAGTCGCTGAGTTCATAAAAGCCGCCGCCGGAGAGGTCTATGGGTGCGCTGCTGCCCTCAATAGCCGCGTCCCAAGCTGCATGCAGAAACTCTTGATTGGTTTCAACGAGGTTCTTTGCCCGGAGACTAAGCCGCTCAGGATCTAAGAGCACCACTGGAGAATTCGGGTTGAGGTAGTCGGTCACCGGCCCCATACCGCTTGCCAAGACAGGTGCTAGCGATTCCATGCCGGTAACCGGGATGGCGTTTGAAATCTTTTCGAGCATCTCAGTTAGCTGCGGAAACTCTGCCGCCATCTCACGCGCCTTTGAGGCCACCTGAGGCGTGATTAGCAACTCTCTCGCAGGATAGATGTCTATTGCTTCGAGCTTGGTTGCCAGTGAGCGCTGATCAGCAACCTGAAACTCTCTGATCTCCTCAAGCTCATCGCCAAAGAACTCGAGCCTCACCGCATGCTCGGCGGTGGTGGGAAACACATCCAGAATCCCACCTCGAATCGAGAACTCGCCCCTGCGAGTCACTAGGTCGACCCGCTCATAAGCAATCTCGATGAGCTTTAGGGTCAGCTCGGGAAGTAGGTAACTCTGGCCGCTAATGATCTTTAGCGGCGGGTGATCGCTCAGTCCCCCGACCACAGGCTGCAGTGCTGCCCTGACCGAAAGTGAAAGCAGCACTGGGTGGCCAGCTTCCTGCTTTCTTAGCTCAGCAAGTCGGTGCAGGGCCTGCATTCTCTGACCAACAACCTGAGGCGAGGGAGAGAGGCGTTCGTGAGGGAGGGTTTCCCAGGAAGGAAAGTTGATCACCTCAAGCCCGGCAACCAGATCGCTAAGAGCTGCTGCCGCCTCCTCGGCTGACCTGCCGGAGGGCGAAACCACGACAAGCGGAGACTTTGCGGCGCTAAGCATTGCGGCCAGGGCAACCAGGTGAGTCTTGGCAGGGGCAAAGAGCTCTGAGGACTTGAGATTCCGCGCAGGCTGAAGCGAACGCGCGGATGCGGCCGCAGAAATCAGTGAGCGGATGGTCACAGAGGAAGTCTAGGACTCAATCAGTTGGGCTACTTTTTCGCAGGCATTTTCAATCAGCGTGGGCAGTTCCTTGCGCTCTGAGGCCGAAAAATCTTTCAGCACAAAGTCCGCCACTGGTAGCTGGCCAGGAGGTCGGCCTATTCCGAAGCGAACCCGATGGTAATTGGTGCCTACCTTTGCCGAGATGTCACGCAGCCCGTTGTGGCCAGCATGACCACCGTCAAACTTGGCCCGGATGTCTGAGTACTCAAGATCGAGCTCATCGTGGATGACGATGAGGCGGGTCGCATCCAGCGAATAGAACTGCAGGAGTTTTGAAACAGGATTGCCAGAGAGATTCATGAATGAGGTGCTTTTGGCAAGCACGATCTTGCTGCCGCCAACCATTTTGTATTCGGCGATCAGTGACCCTGATTTGTGGGAGCGAAAGCCAACGCCGAATTTCTTTGCGAGTTCATCGACAACCATCTGGCCGATGTTGTGGCGATTGTTTTGGTAGCCGGGCCCAGGATTACCGAGCCCGACCACCAACCAAATTTCGTTACTCTGCAGACTCTGATTCTTCTGCGGCTGCTGCTGGCTCTTCACCCTCAGCGGCTTCAGTCTCTGCATCAGGCTCTTCATCAGCAACTCCGGCTCTGGTCTCAACAACCGAAGCTACCAGCTCATCGCTTGCAAGCTCCATAATGACGCCGTCTGGGACGTTGAGGTCACTAACGGTGTAGTGGTGGCCTGCTGGGTTCTCCTTCGAGATCTCAAGCTCGATGAACTGTGGAATGTGAGTGGCCTCTGCTTCGACCTTGACGGTCTTGTGCTCGAGGTCAACAACGGTTCCACCCATAGGCTCTCCGATAACGTGAACTGGAACCTCCACGTGAACCTTCTCACCCTTTTTGACCTCTACTAGGTCAACGTGCTCAATCACCTGAGTCACTGGGTCCTTGGCTGCACTCTTCACAAGCACCAGCTCTTCTTTTCCCGCAATCTTTAGCTCGAGCAGCGCGTTCTTCATGCGCAGCGCTAGAGCAACCTCGTGGGCTGGCATGTGGATGTGGCGGGTGGCATTGCCGTGGCCGTAGATAACGGCTGGGGTGCGCTGTGCGGCACGAAGCTTACGAGCTGCGCCTTTACCAAAGCTCTCGCGAACTTCTGCTTCAATCTTGGTCTCTGACATCTTTTCCTCTAATCACGTGGCGAGGAAAAGGACCCCGTCGATTACGGACACTTGTGTATCCCTCGCCGCTGAACAGCTTGAAGACTAACCGATTAGCGCAGCGCTCTCAAGCCCCAGCGCAATATCAGTGCCACGGTCAAAACCGTTGCTCCAACCAGCAATCCCCCAAACGGCACGCTCAGCCCCAACAGCACACACAACCCTAGGCCAACGAGGTTGAGCCACTTAGCCCTTTGAGTCTCGCTTCTAGGCTGGCGATAGGCCGCTAGATTCGCAATCGCGTAGTAACTCAAAATGGCAAAAGATGACAGCCCGATTGTCAAAAGGATGCTCCCGGATACCACAAGCAGAATCACGAGCAGAGAAATTATGACCTCGGCAAGCGCCGGAGATCCGTTTTTGAGCTTTTTGGAGAGCACTTTGGGAAGCTCAGCATCGCTTGCCATCTCCGAGGCTGTCCTACTCATACCTGCAAGCAGCGCTAGCAACGAGCCCAGGGTGGCGACCGCGGCAAAGACAGCAACAACACTGCCCTCGATGCCGAGCGCAACACCTGCAAGGTCGGCAATTGGAGTTAGAGAACCCGCAAAGCTAGGACCGAGTTTCAGCATCAGCACCAGCGCTAGCGCAAGGTATGTCACAAGCACGATTGCCAGAGAGATCCGGATTGCCGAGGGAACGGATTTTTCTGAGTTCCTAACCTCACCTCCGAGGGTCGCAACCCTGGCATAACCGGCGAACGCGAAAAAGAAAAGTGAAGCTGCCGTGAGGACTCCGGGGAAACCTCCGACAGTCATGGTTCCTTCAGCCGGCTCGACAACCAGTCCCGCCAAGATCAGCACGGTAAGGAAGCTGAGGGTAATGGTCGCCAAGACCTTGGATCCAAATGCGGTTCGGTTGATGCCGGCGATGTTTATCACTGCCATCACGACTACCGCCAACACTGCGGTCAATATCTCGAATCCGGGGGTTAGGTAGGTGGCGAAAACGAGCGCTATTGCTGCAGCTGACCCGATCTTCCCGACTAGGAAACTCATGCCGGCAAGAAAACCCCAGGCATTGCCTAGGTAATGCCTGCCATAGGCATACGCACCTCCGGAACGCGTCACAACGGCCGCTAACTGAGCAATGCTGGCCGCATTGAGATACGCGACCAAAGCCGCAAGAAGAATTGAAACTAGAAGCAGAGACCCCGCAAGCTCACTCGCAGGGCCAAACACGACAAAGACTCCAGCGCCGAGCATTGCGGCAAGACCGATAAACACCGCATCGAGGCGGCTCAGAAGCTTCACGGGGTGATATTAGGCGTGGCCAGGAAACAGCGAGTTAACCGAGTCGTCGTAGAAGACGGCCGCAATTGCCTTGGCAATCAGCGGGGCAATCGAGAGCACGTGGAGCGTCTCGAATTCCTTGTCAGGAGTGATCGGCAAGGTGTTGGTAACAACTACCGCATCGATTACCGGATCGTTAAGTCTCTCTGAGGCTGGGGGAGAAAATACGGCGTGGGTGGCAGCCACGATTACCCTTGCAGCGCCGTTTTCCTTCAGAGCCTTGGCGGCAGCGAGAATGGTGCCGCCGGTGTCGATCATGTCATCGACAATCAGGCAGTCCCTGCCCTCGACCTGTCCAACAATCTCGTTGACCTGAACCTGGTTTGGCTTGTCTGGGTCTCGGCGCTTGTGAACAATGGCCAGCGGGGTCGCAAGCCTGTCTGCCCAGATGTCCGCAACTCGCACCCGTCCAGAGTCTGGAGAGACCACGGTGAGCTTGTCGGTTCCAAACTTTTCTCCGACATAGTCCGCGAGTATTGGCAGTGCCCAGAGGTGGTCTACGGGCCCGTCGAAGAAGCCTTGAATCTGTGGTGAGTGCAGGTCAACCGACATCAGCCTGTCGGCTCCGGCGGCGCGGTAGAGGTCTGTTACCAACCTCGCAGAGATTGGCTCGCGTCCCTTGTGCTTCTTGTCCTGGCGGGCGTAGGGGAAAAATGGTGCGACCACGGTTATGCGCTTGGCACTGGCCCGCTTCATGGCGTCAACCATGAGCAGGTGCTCCATGACCCAGTGGTTGATTGGGTTTGGGTGGGCCTGAATTATGAAGGCGTCTACTCCACGAACGCTTCTTTCGTATCTAACGAAGGTTTCACCGTTTGCAAAGTCGTAGGCAGTGACCGGAACTAGTTCGGTCTTGAGG
>Ga0208427_1000991_pt1 | contig 12077 bp, 9 predicted proteins | sample DEB08_DNA_FD_184532 | JGI IMG/M metagenome (GOLD analysis project Ga0208427, IMG submission 184532) | Aqueous microbial communities from the Delaware River and Bay under freshwater to marine salinity gradient to study organic matter... | ecosystem: Environmental > Aquatic > Marine > Coastal ...
TAGAGCAGTTGGCTACAAAGGCAGCGTTCTAGATTTGTATAATGCGGCAAGAGCCGGCCAAGATATTAGCCAGCTACTGCAGCCTCAGAATATGGAAGTTGCGCAGACTCCAGAGCAGCAATCACAAGGTTTACGTCCACAGCATGCAGCTGGTAACACCAATGCTTCTATGGCATTCCCTGATGTACCACCTAACACACCTTTTAACACAAAGGGTATGAAGGCTCCTATTAACATCAGCAAGTTTGACGAACAAGGGCACTTAGTACAATCGTTTAAGAATGTGCCGCCAGGTATTGAGAGTTTACCTACGGGACCAGGCAAAGGCACAGTTATAGAAACACCTGCGTACAAGAAAGGTGGTTACAGAGCTAAATTTCAACCAGGAGGTTTTAAAGAATACTATCAAAGTCTTCCAGAAACTAAAAATGATACTTCAAGTTATAACTTAAGAAGAGCATTTGAATTGGCTCCTAAAGAAGACTTAGAAAAATTTGCTACTGACCCAAATGCGCATTTAAAAACTTTTTATTTTAACGATAGTGGGGTAGGAGAGTTTATGAAAAGTCCAAGTCATCCTACTGTAAATAAAGAATTAGATTTTTACTATTCAGATACCGATAAGGCTAAAGAATTTAGAAGCAAGTACGATTTAATACAAGACAGGTCTGGATATAAGTACATACCTAAGTATCAAGAAGAAGAAGATGGGTTTGAAGACGGTATGCGAGGTATGATGAAAGCTCGTATTGCATTAGATAGCCATTTTGGTAATAATCCTGCTATACAAAGAATGATTGTACCGCCTGACAATTCTTATAAATTTGATGACGGCACTACAGGTACGCATTACATGAGCAGTTATGGCAACTATGCTATTCCAGACATACAAGATGTAAATGGCAAATTAGAAAGGACTGGGCCTAGAATGAATGAAGCTATACGTTTTGATCGTCCTGAAGATGCTATTTATTTTGCTAAGGAAAACTATAAAGATGTAGGTCCAGCATTTGATAAAAGCGTATATCCAAATAAATACCAATTTGGTGGACGGCAAGGAGATACATTCCAAGAAGTAGATACTTACATAAAGCCAGGTCAAAGTACTAGACCTAACTGGGCACAAACTCCAGATGCAGTTACTAATTACACTTTTGGTAAAAACTTAGTAGATGACGAGTCTAGATTCTCATTAGGTCTGCAAGGTACTGATATACTAGATGAAATTAAATACCGTGCAGATTTGATAGGAAGTGGGGGTATAGGTATAGGAAATCGTAAAGGTAAAAGCTTTAGACCTGCAGGAGAAAACTTAAGAGCAGGTATTAGGGGGCAAGCTAGTTGGCAAGGTGTTCCAGGAAATGTTCTAGAGAATATGTTTCCTAGAAGCGGTGTAAATGTAAGAGGTAGCTTTGAAGGTGAGGCAGGGCTTGGGTATGCTAACGGTGCTATTAGCCCTTACATGAGCGTAACTCCACAAACTAATTTTTCTTTAAATGATAATCTATCTCTTGGTGTGGGATACGAAATGAGAGGTAGGTACGATAAAAACCGCAACAATCCTATATACGGCAGTACGGGCACAGGCACTGTAGCTCCTCTAAGTCAAAGAGATGCTTACTCAGGTATGGGTAGAGGTGCTGGTAGACTTTCTCTAAAGTATGATATGGGAGACGGAGATTTTATTGAAGGTTACTACTCAAAGCCTAATAGTCTTTATCAGGGCAGTATGTACCCAGTTCCTGGTGTAATTGCATTAGAAAATGAAGGGCCTAGGTTCGGTGTAAGACTTAAGAAAAGCTTCTAAGTGTTATACAGTAAAACATATACGAAAAAATAATCAAACCAAGTAAATCGGACTAATTTTAAATAATTTTGTAAAGATTAATTTTATAGACAATGAGTGACGCACAAGAAAAAATTGCACTAGACGACATATCTTTTGATGATATGTTAGACGGTGGCGTCGAGATGGATTCAGATGCCAATGATGATGACATTACCGACACCCCTCCTGGAGCAGACGAACTAGACAATGATGCACAATCAAAATCTAAAAAGCCTGCTGCAGATGATGATCAAGATGATGACGACGATGATGATGATGATCTAGATCAGGACGATGACCAGGATGACGACGATGATCAGGATGATGATCAAGATGATGATTCTGGAGATGATGATTCAGTAGTAGGTCAAATCTTATCCAAACTAGGATACGAAGTTGACGAAGAGTATGAAGATACTACTGAAGGATTGTTAAAACTCACTCAAGATATGAGTGGTAAAATGGCAGAGGAGCAACTTGATCAATTATTTGAGAAGTTTCCTTTAGTTAAAAACCATCTTGAGTATGTTATCAACGGGGGAGACTCGCAAGAGTTTATGCAGGCTTATGATCCTAATTTGGATTATAACAAGATTGAGATTGACGAAGAAGATGTTCGTAGCCAAAAATCCATATTGTCAGATTATTTTACTGCCAAGGGCCACGACAAAGACTTTATTGAAGAATTACTTGAAGACTACGAAGATACAGGCAAGTTATTCCAAAAATCTCAAGCTGCTAAAGAAGCTTTAGCTAAACAGCAAGGTGCTCAAAGACAACAGTTAGTCGAGCAGCAAAAGCAAAACAGAATAAAGCAGGCCGAAGAGCAAGAAAAATTTTGGAACGGTGTTTACGAAACTATCAACGATGCTGATGAGTTTGCCGGTATAGCAGTTCCTAAACGAGATAAAGGCAAGTTCTTTGATTATGTGTCAAAGCCAGTAACTAAGGAAGGATTCACGCAACGTGATCTAGACCATAGAGAGGCGCAAATGGATGTCAAGTTAGCCATGGACTATTTAATGTTTAAAGGGTTTAACTTGGAGAAAATTATAAAGACCAAAGCAAAGACTGCTTCAACAAGATCATTGAGAGACAGAATCTCTAGCAACGAGGAGAGAGTTAAGAGTGCACGAAAGGCAGGACGACGACCTTCTAAGAATGTTGACTTAGACAATCTAGACCTTGATATATGATAAATGGCAATTTTAAAATGCGATAACTTTTAAATAATTAGATAAAAAATGGCAATTAACGGAACAAACATTTCTGTGCAAAAGACGTTTTATAACGACTCACAGATGACTGACATGAACAGTCTTGCAAATGCTTTGCTTTCTAAGCCGTCTGAGTTATCTCCAATCATTACTCACCTAGCTGGTAAGGATGACAAACGTTTCCCACTTTCTTTCTTAACTGAAGGTGTTGGTAACGTAAAGTCTATTGACCGTCTTGAGTATGAGTACCGTGTGGCAACACACCGTTTGAGAACTCGTCCGGTTTCAGGAGCACCTAGCAGTACTTCTAATGTTGGTCTTGGTGGCTCTTCTTTTGAGATTGAGTTTCCTGACAAACACTTTGTATTTCCTTACGTACTTGTATCTCAATCAGGTGCGCAAGCTCGTATCATGAAAGAACCACAGCAAGTAGCTGCTGGGTCTGGTTGGAAATACACTCTTCAGATTGTAAATCCTTCTAGCACTGCTACTGTACCTGCAGCTGACGTTGCAGTTGGTGCATTGTGGGCTCAGATGTTCGCACCTGTAGGTGTTGATTTCTCTCGCGGGAATGCATCTAACTGGGAAACTCCAGGATTGGTACGTAACAAACTAACTACAGTACGTAAGTCTTACCACATGTCTGGTAACGCTAAAGAATTTGTAGCTGAGTTTTCTTTACCAACAAAAGGTGGCTCTACAACTAAGTTGTGGATGGACTACGAAGAGTACTTACACATGTTAGACTTCAAAGAAGAATGTGAAATGTATTACTGGTACGGAGAGAAAACTTACGATAGTAACGGCCACACTCAGATGAAAGATGAAAATGGTCAGCCTGTAATCGTAGGTCCTGGTTTATTCCAACAAATCATAAACAAGGACACTTACTCTACTATGACAGAGTCTAAGCTTAAAAACATCATCGGTGACTTATTCTACGGAATGACTGATGCTGCTACTAAGCAAATCACTCTCTACACTGGTACGGGTGGTGCACGTGAGTTTGATGAAGCTCTTAAAAATCACTTTGTAGGATCTGCAGGAAATTGGAAAGTGGGCGGTGAAAACCGATTCATCACAGGTAGCGGACGTAGCTTAGGCATGTCAGGTTACTTTACTTCGTACGAGCACATCGACGGACACTCTGTAAACGTGGTAAAACTACCATTGTTTGATCACGGTGCTGTTGCTCAAGCTCGTGCTAAACACCCTGTTACAGGTTACTCACTTGAGTCTTACCGTATGGTGTTCGTTGATCAGTCTAACTACGACGGTCAGAACAACTTACAAATGATCTCTAAGAAAGGTCGTGAGATGATGCGTTGGTGTGTAGCCGGTTCAGTTGTTCCAAAAGGATTCGAATCGACTTCTGCACGAGCATCTGACGTGGACGGGGCAAGCGTACACATGTTGAAGACGGCTGGTCTAGCGCTTAAGCGTTTTGACACGTCATTAGACATTCAGTGTGTCGCTTCCTAAATAAGGCGGTAACGCGGTCTATATATTGGTTTGGTTGAGGTTGTGGGGAGCTTTGCTCCTCACATCCTTACTTTAAAATATAGGAGAGTTATTCTTTCCACCCTATAACAATTAACTAAAAAGAACTGAAATGAGTAAAAAAATCTTCATTAGGAGAAAGGACTTAGATAGTCACTTACCTAAAGCAGTAAGAGCTGAGGCAACAACAAAACTCAGTAGTGTCTATGTAAATAGACAACCGTTGCACGGATTTAGTGCAGACGAAAACAAGAAATATCTGAATGGTATTTTAGATGTATCCCCAGACCACGTTGACTGGCCACGACATGTAAAACAATTCTATGCAGATTTGACTATTCCTGTAGGATTTACAGGAGTTGAACTAGAGGTAGGTTTAGATGGTAACAATAACCCACTAAACATAATGGATTACATTAAGTACAATTTTGCACTTAAACATCCACATGTAGCACTGACCAAAGAGGAAATGGATGCTAATTTTAACAAGCGATTCTATATCCAAGATCTTACTAGAGAAGACAAGGTCAAGAACAATGAAATCAAACTTAAGAAAGACGCGGACAAAGAGTTCATTAAACTTTCTTCTAGTTTAGCAAACATGAAACGTGTATTGCGTTTGATGTCAGAGAGCAATCCGGAAAGAATGACGGACGAGCAGGTTGAAAACTCCTTGTACGCATTGAAAGACAAGAACCCTAAGAAGTTCTTACGCATTGCAACTGACAAGCACTTAGAGCTGAAAGCAGAAATCGACGAAATGATTACTGCAGGAGTTTTACGAAAGATCGGAAATCAGGTTATCTTTATAGATGAAATCTTAGGGGAAACAGTTGACGATACAGTCATCTACCTAAAGGACAAAAAGAATTCTGGTAAATTAACAGTCCTACGGGCTAAATTAAAAGAGTTGGCATTGACTTAATATGAATGTAACTGAGATGCATATCGCTGTACAGCAAGGAGTGGATAAGATTAATTCACTCCAGGCTGACAGCCTACTATCCGAAGAGATAGACTTAGAATTGAACAAAAGTGTGTTCAGGTTTATCAATGGTAAATACGGTAAGAACAACATTTACCGTAAAGGATTTGAAGAATCTCAGAAACGTATTGACGATTTACGAACTCTCGTACGCGAGTACGAAGCGGTAACAGCTTTTAAAGAGCAACTGCAAAAAAATATTTTTGTAGATACTTTTACACTTCCTACTGACTACATGTACTTGGTAAACCAAGTTTCTAGAGTTTACATCAATAACTGTAAGCCGATAGAATACTCACTAGTTAACTTGCCTTCTGTAAGTTATTTTGTAGTAGACTTTAACAATTTTATGGTTACTACCGATAGTAATGGGGAGAATTCTGCATTTATTGAAAGTATGGAAATGGTTAAAGGTGATAAATCTGCTGTAGTGTGGGCGGCTTCAGGCAATTTAAAATCTTTTGGCTGGTCGCCATCGTCATATCCTGCAAATATTGAGGCAATTAAACAAGACATTTTAAATAATCCAGGAATTGGTTTTACAATTTACTGGGAAGAGTTTGAAACTCTGTACGAGCCCGGAAGTTTTATTGTTGTAGTAGATACAGTAACTCATGAGTGGTTTGAGTGGGATGCTTCTGGAGGGAATGCTGTATCTAAACTTGAAGGATCGCCATACACAGGAGATGACATATCAAGAGCTATTCCAACACCTTTAAACGGAGAAATACTAGACGCTAGCTATTCAGAAAAAAGAGAACCAATATCTTATTCAGACCTGCTTACACGAGGTAATAGATTTTCTCAGCAAGACGATATTTTTACGCTTTTAAACGATCCATTTAATACTACAAAGCATACGTCACCATTGACAACAATGCGTGGTAGGTCGATAGATGTTTACACGAATGATATATTTATAATAGACGCTGTAAAAATAACTTACATAAGAAAGCCAAAAGAGATTTCCTTATCTTTGGGGGTAAACTGTGAACTGCCTGAACACACTCATCAAGAGATAGTTGCGATGACAGTTGCCAGTATATTAGAAGCCATTTCTGATCCCAGATACCAATCTGCATCAGTAGAGGTTACAAAGAATGAATAGTTTTATTAATGGTAGCCTCAAGCTACCGAAAATTTAAAAAAAATGTCAAGACATTTATTTGTTGGAGATGGCACTGCATACAGCTCATCAAGTGGTTTAGTAGCTGCGGGTGCAATCTCTATTGAAAAATTAAGCGATAATGGACCAACGGAATTAGTTGTTGGTGACACTATCGCTGATAGCGAACAAATTCGTATTGTTCAAGGTACATCTGGAAACAACATCGTATCTCCATGGTTCTATGGTAGAAACGTAATTTCTTGGTCAGGTAAAGAATCTGCAGATCAAAGTGCTGCTACAGTAACTATTGATATTGCAGGAACTTCTACTGCAAAAGGAGATTTAACTCTTAAGTTTGTACGAAAAGGTGGACCACGTCCAGAGTTTTTTCAGTTTAGTACTGAAATTGCTAGCGGTCGTTCTGCTGCTAATGCTGCTGCAGATGTTGTAGCTGCGTACAATGCTTTGGATAGCTTGCCAGATTGGTTAAGTCCAGCAAGTGTTTCTGTATCTAACACTGATCAAGTTGTATTTTCAGGTATCCTACGAGGCGCTACTACCAAAGGTGGTGACAGCTGGGATTACGAACCATCTAACTTTGAAATGCCTATAGACAGCAATTTAGTAGTTGCTGGTTTGACAGTTACTGTTGTTGCTGAGTCTGGAGCTGATCCAGGTGTTGGTGAAGGTTCTGCAGTTATTGCTATAGAAGAATCACTACACGGTGTAAGCCAAGGATTTTATGATCGTTTGAAACTGCCTAACAAGCCTGCAGTAAACGCAGTGGCTGGCACAGATTACGATATGTACGTTATTGCAGCCACAAAAGACGGCAGCACTATGTCTGCTATCAAAGGTGTAGATAATTTAATAGAAATTACTATTGCTTTATCTGATGCTGCAACTGATGCAAACAGAGTTGCTTTTGAGTCTAAACTAAATGGTTACTTAGCATCTGCGGGGTTAGCTCCTGTTAGTTTATAATTATTAACTTTTAAATTTTAAGAAAACATGGCACACCCTAAATTGATGACAGCTCACGCTAGATACGACTTTTCAGTTGATGGCGGCGCTGTAGGTACAATCGTACCAGGTAACTCAGCAATTATTCCTGATAATGCAATTATTACAGATGTTTTTCATAGTACTACTACAGCTTTAACAAGCGGTGGTTCAGCTACTCTAGCTCTTACAGCTGGTGGACTTACTTTGAATGCTGCAGTTGCTTATAATAATGCGGACTACGCAGACGAAAGTGTAATCGCTAACGCAGTTAACGATAAGACTACATCTGCCACAGGTATTCAGTTTGTGATTGCAACAGCAGCTTTGACTGCTGGTGTAGTTGATGTTTACGTACAATATTACGTAGGCCCACAATCTGCTTAATAGCAAATTAATTTAAGACTATTAGGGAGCTTGTCTCCCTATTAGTCTTTTTTATTATATTAGACAAATGGCATTAAACGTATCACATACTGCAGATTGTAACAAAATAATTATATCTGTCACTAATGCTCTTAGCGGACAGAACACTATCGAAATAACTAACGGTACTAATACTGTTTTTTACGACTTTACAGAAGAGAGCAGCACCAGGGTTGTAACAGCTGCAGAGATAGGAGGTGGTAATGGAATTTATGTAGTTAATCACTTTGTTGCCGGAAGTATTTTTGCTAGAGCTGCTGTACTATTATCTTGTGATATTCAATGTTGTTTGGCTAGTAAAATGAATGAGCTGCTTAAATGTGACTGCGATTGTACAAAATGTGCAGATCAATTGGCAGAAGCTCAAAAAATATTCTTACTGCTTAAGACTGCAGAATCAGAACTTGCTTTGGCAGACGAGGCTGGAACTATTCAACAAATACAAGCAGTAATTGACAGTGCTCAAGAAAAGTATTTAACTGCCCAAGACATGTGCGCAGGTCACTGTGGGTGTAACTGTTAGACATGGCTAAGCAAACATTTTTATCTTACAAATACTTCAAGGATTCTGCAGGAGTATCTTATGCTGTACTTACTTCGCATGACTCTGATAAGGTTGCATCTGTTACTGTAGACCAAGGTTCTAACCTGTCTATTATATCAGAGAAGATTAATCTGTTGCTTGACGGGTCTCAGGAAAATATCATTGAGTATAAAGGATCCGGAGTACTTTCTGTAACTTTTAGCTCATCTATTACGCAAGATGTGGTAGTAGCAGAGCTTCCTGCCTCAAATGCTCTTAGTCAAGATTTTTCAAGCCTCATAAGGTCATTTAGTTTTGCGGTTAACCCTGATGATGCTTTAGGGTATAGCTTAGTAGACTCTATGTACTACTCAGAAGGAACGCAGTTTGGGCAGCTGTTTATATTTCCTTCTTCTAATAACAGCCATTTAGACACAAGCGCTACACAAGATTATTACTACACCTCTGACGGTGCAGCTGCGTATATTGGTTCCACAGAACTACAAAACCAATTTTTAAACTCTATAAGCCACACAAATTTAGGATCTAGCGAGACAAGTCTTGGTAGGCCTAGAGGAGAAAAAGATGACGGCACTTCTATAGCTTTTACCACTACCAACAATGTTAATATTAATGTCCCAGGACCTAAAGTAATAGGCGGGTTTATATTAATAGCTTTAGCTAAAAGAGATGCACAAACTAATAGTGTCTGTTTAGATCCTAGAGCTTCTAACTACTATTTAAAAGGTTGTGCTGGTAACTCTTTACCTTGTACTGCAAGTGGGGCTATGGCCAATGACTGTGAGGGTGTAGCTCTTACGGCAGATAAAATTAACAGCAACGTAAATGTAGACGGAGGCTGTTGTACATACGTAGCCGGGTGCGAGACTTTTAATGTTGCATTGGATGCTACTGAAAAAGCTACTAGCGATAATTCTGCAGACGGAACAGCTACATTTGTAGTAGAAGGAGGCACAGCTAACTACTCGTACACTATAGCAGTAAACAATGTAGTTGGATTAGTAGACCCTACAGTAATTTTTTCTAGCATACCTGTTACTGGAATATCTACAGATCGTATTACGGTTAGCAATTTGTACACCGGTGGGTATACAATTACAATATCCGATTCTAACGGAACAGCATGTTCTCAAACAATACAATTTGTAATAGGCTCTACAGGCGGTATAGCCGAAGGTGTGTTTGGGTGCCAAACTGGTACTACTGCAATTAATTATGACAACACATATCCTGAGGATTCTGCAGACGCATGTGTGTATTGTAACAATGGGGGTAGATTAGCTGCTGGAACTGCTTTAGCAAATGTACTAGGTCCTTGGGTCTTAGATACAGGAAAATCTACAACTGTTAGGTCTATAAGTGATGCTTCTGGGGTATCCTTAAATAAAGGATCTATAAACTTTGCAGGGGTTAAATACCCAGAGCCTTACACAGTTTTAGGCTATCCTAATTTACTGCAGTTTAAAGTAGCTGAGAGCTTTTACAGTACTCAAGCTAATCCTGTAGACTACTACTTGTACAAAATGCCTTCTGTAGGTTCTAGAATTACAGAGTCTGCACAAGAACAGCAAAGAAATAACCAACGAGGAGACTTAACCCTCTCAAGCCAAGCAACTTTAGCTACAACAGTTTCCACAACTGGTGGAGCATACATATTTAACAATCGGGCAGCTGGGGAATATGCTATTCTTGTTAGATACGACGTAGATGCCGGCGCAGGAAATACAAGTACTAAAGCAGAAACGTGTTACGAAATATTTGGACCGTTTGTAGTTGAGCAAGCTGGGTGTACAGACCCTAAAGCAAATAATTACAATAGCGATGCAGTTTTTGACGACGGGTCTTGTTCTTACTCTGATTTATACAAAGGTTGTACAGATCCAAAAGCAATTAATTACAAAGAAATTGCAATAGTAGATGACGGGTCTTGTCAATATTTATCAGATAGAGATACAGATGTTTTAGGTTGTACAGACCCTTCTGCAACAAATTACAATGCATCTGCAAACATTAACGATGGCAGTTGTACATATCCTACTCAAGGAACTTATAAATGTGTAAACGGGCAATGTCAGTTTATACAAAACAACTACACTGGAACTAAAACTTTAGAGGAGTGTATAGCTTTAGGCTGTGCAGGTAAAATAACTGATGCAACTAGGTTAAGAAGTCTTGCTTCTAAAGGTGTTACTATTACTATTTCATCTTCTTAAAACATAAAAAATGTCTACAACTGCAGCATTGTGTAATAACGGAAATACAAGAAGTTTAACAGTAAATGTACCACGTACTGACGCAGCTGACATTCTTCGACAATTTAATAATCCAAATGGAATAGGGTGGCTTGTTTTTATAGAAACAGGAATAAATACTAATAATCATCTTGTAGCTAGCAATTATGCACCTCAATTGCAGTCTCCTGACTCTATTAGAAATCCAGCAGCTGGAGACTACCTTATTATAAATTCTACAAACGTTTTTCAAAATAATGCAGCTAACTTTACGTTTAATAACTTGCCTGTAGGAGCATATGTTATTAATATTCATTATTACGGGAGTTTGTATTATGACAGTAACGGTCTTACTAATGTAAACCCAGGTAATCTAGATGATTCGCATACTACACAAATTGCAATTGCATCCTCTGTGCCTGGCTGTGGATGTACAGACCCCATAGCATCTAATTACAACACAGCTGCAACTACAGACGATCAAACTTGTATATATTTAAGTTCTGTAGGGGGATGTATGGATTCAAATGCTACAAACTTTAAGTCTTTTGCAACTTTTGATGACGGCAGCTGTGAGTATGGAGATATAAACGCTTGTATTTCTGGATGCGAAGGTGTTACTACAGTTGTACCTGCGTGTATACCTAATGAAATTAATCAGTTGCTTGACTACAACAAAAAGTGTATTGCAGCTTCTGGTAATAGATATTACACAAAGCATATTACAGGACTTAGCGACAGCTGTTCTAATATGGACTCTTGGAAAATGATTATCATTGACGATCTTATGTCTAGAAAAGGCTTGCCGTGTTTATACAATTGTACAGATGCGAGCACACCCTCTTTAGAAGATGCTAGCATTGACTGTTTACAAATTTGGAAAGATTCTGGTAGTAGAGAGTGGGACCCTGCAGATATAGGAACTTACGCAGACGGGTCTGTAGTTTTACGAAACAACGCTGTTTACACAGCTACTGGAGATTCTGGGTTAGATATAGACCCAGTATCAAACAATGCAAGCAACGGCTGGAAAAAGTGTAATGACTTAGTTATTAGAAATGAAACTAAAGATTATTTACCAAACTTTTTAAAATTTGTAGGTGAGTACTGCAAAGATTGTGACATACCTTCATATAGACAAGATGACCCTCAAGCTGTGCAGATTTCAGAATCGTATAGCGTAGGAGGAAATAATATTACAATTAACGGGTCTACCCTTAATACATAAAAACATGG
>Ga0208427_1000997_pt1 | contig 12040 bp, 20 predicted proteins | sample DEB08_DNA_FD_184532 | JGI IMG/M metagenome (GOLD analysis project Ga0208427, IMG submission 184532) | Aqueous microbial communities from the Delaware River and Bay under freshwater to marine salinity gradient to study organic matter... | ecosystem: Environmental > Aquatic > Marine > Coastal ...
ATGTCGGCGCTAAAGATTGCCCATCAATATTAACAAAATTAGTTATGTATCCATTTTGAAATCTTTCACTCGTACCACCAGAAAGTTGTGCTCCTATTATCTGGGGGACATTACTATTCCAATTCATATTGTCATCATTTTGATTAAGATAAGATGCTGTATCAAAAGAAGTTTGTTCAACACCATTAACATAAATTCTTAATCTATCTGCAGCCGTGCTTTGAGTTGTGTCGCAGCGAATAACAATGTGATACCAAGAAGAAGGGTCACGGAACAATCTATTAGTTCTTACGTTACTTTCTCTAGCATTTGGCTCCACCATAAAAACTTGCAGCATATCTGCTTTGCCTGTAACTTCTGTTCCACAAAATCTGCACCAAACATAATCACTATAGTTTGTATCTGAAGCAAATAAAAATTGACTTGATGTACTTGATATACCAGCTCTTTTTACCCAAAAGCTAACTGTCCAAGTTTTTTCATTACCCGCACTTGACGGTGTTCTATTTAAATATGTTCCCATTATGGATCAAACCTCATACTATTTATTTGCCCTACAGTTATTGCTATACTAAATGCTCTGTCTGCTGTTTGACCCTCTGCATCGGTAGCCGTCACCGTAAAGTTATACGTCGTAGCACTTGTTGCTCCTGACTCTGTTCCTGTTATTGTAGCATTAGTTGCTGCGCTATTCAACGTAAGACCTCCAGGCAAAGCCCCAGACGTTACAGCAAAAGAGACAGCATCTGTCGCTGTAATGGTAATCGTTCCAACAGATGACCCTGCAGCAAAACTACCGAGACTACCCGCCGCTGTTTGCCAAGCTGGTGCGTCTGATACTGTTAGTAATGCTGAACCTGATCGTACGGCTAGTCCGTCAGTGTTTTCTACACGAAGAAAATAGGTGCCATCTACAGGTAAAGTAAATGTTGCTACAATAGTTGTTCCACTTGTAAACGATACTGAGTCTGCTGACACAATAGCTCCTGTTGAAGAATTAATCGCATCGACAAAAGGAACAGAAATATAATTGGTTCCTGTTATAGTAACTGCTGTTTGTGTGTTTTCTATAACACTAGGATTTATAGAACTGATTGTTGGAAATGTTAAAACTGCTTGTACAGTGGTTGAGCCACCTAAAGCAACAGATGATCCATTAATTGTAATTGATGAATTCGCTAATTTTGCATTAGCAATAGAACCTGCTAGTTCGTCGTTGGTAACTGATCCGTTAGGTAATGTTATCGTTGTTCCTGTTGGCAACGTTATGGTGTCACCGTTCTCTCCAATTTGAAGAGCAGTGCCTGATCCTTGTGGTATAATTTTATTTACTTCAAGCGTGCTCATAAAATAAATAAATTCCCTGTTACGGACAGTGTCCCTGTAATAGATACAGGTCCAGCTAAAACGCCAGAGTCCATTGTTTGTGTATCACTGATAGTAGAATTATGTGTAGTAACATAAGCTGTAGGATCCATGACAGGGGATGGCGCCCTCCTTGCTGGATATGTACAAAATACATCTTTTGCACCTGCAGAAAAATTTACTAAATTATCACTATTTGTACTCTCTAAAACAGTGTCTCTTGATAATGTATCAGGGGCTGCATCTGTAACAGTGCCTATTCCTATTTCATATTCCGTGCTACCTGATTGCATCGTAATGCAATAATACGTTGTATTAGTTGTACCGATACCAGCGACAAAAGTTTGAAAACCATCACTTGCTCCTGCAAGGTCCACGGTTCCCGTTCCTGTTGTTGTCGTGGTTTCCTTAACACGATCATTGATAATCAATGCCATGTTAAATCCTTACGATAATCTCAGTATAGCTGTGCTCGTACCTGGTGCTGGAAACTGAATAGTAAACGTGCCGTTAGTTGCTGTAAAATCAGAACCAAAAGCTAAAATACATACTGCGTCCGTTGTTCCAGTTCCACCATCTGTTGTAGTGTTATAGATCATCGCTCCGTTTGCTGTAAAGCTAGCAGAAGTCCATTGAGGATCATTTGAGAAATCAACATAAGCTGTTGATGCTCCTGAACCACCTGTAACAGATTGACCTGTTAAAGTTTCTCCGCCCGCTACGTAAGCTGAACCAGATGTATTTGTTATTTCGTTTGTTGTCGAATAGTCAGTAGTTGTTGCTCCTAAAGTTGCGCTTGATGTAAACAACGCAATTTTAAAAGTATGTCCACCATTCGCAAAATCATGTTTCCCTTCTAAAAGCTCTGCTTTAAAAGAGTTGCACACTGCTTGTGATATAGCCATCTTTTATCTCCTATGGTTGTTGTGACTGCAAAGGAACTCGAATAACACCATCTTGATATTCGTCCCTTCTTCGTCTACCTTGTTGTTCTATTTGCAAGCGTTCTACAGCTTGTTGATAACTTTTATCATATTGAGCAAGTAAGTCATAGGGTCCTTTGAGGAATTTAAAAGCCTCAATTAAACAGCCATACAACAAAACTTGTGGTGCATTCTGACTAACCCATGTTGTGGTATTAGTGGTAGAAAGACCTGTTTCATTACGATTCAAAGCTAATTCTATCTTATATGCTGTATCTGGAGTTGGAGCAAGGTATATTGTGTTTTGATCCCACATAGCATAGTATTTTGGTTTTGATTGTGTAGTTCTATTAGGCCAGTACTCAGTCATATAACTAATATCTTTTTGTACTAAATAAGTTCTTACGTTAGCATCTGTTCCTACAGTTGGATAAATAGAGGCTGTTCTTACAAATGACATAGTGCTTGGAGTAGCACCAGGTAATGTAATAAACTCATTGCCTTGTGTTAATGTTGTAAATTGATAAGCTCTAAATACATCAAGATCTACTTCTCTAAAAATACGAAGTTCTGCTTGATTGATAAGATCATTAATTATAGTTGTGGTTAAAACATCACTAGATGTTTCTGTGTAATTTCTTATTTGATCTACTAATTCTGAATAAGTGGTCATGTTATACTCACTGTTATTGTACCTAAAAATGAACTAATTTCTATATCTTTATTCTCTTGATCTGTCCCTTCTAAAGGTTGCATTGTATTAACAGTCACTGTCTCATCTGCCCCTGGTGCGGGTATGGGGTTAAACTGTGTAATTGTTTGTGTTTTTACACCAAATAAATTTCTTCCACAGAAGTTTGTTGTCAAAGGAACAATAGCACTAATTTTCTGTGCTTTAGCATATTGTAAAGATTGTGGATCAGATACTTTTGGTAAAGGCTCTAACTGCGGATGTTTAGGCTCAAATTCACTAATATGTACCCATGAACCATTCCATTCTTGCACCATTTCATTATAAGGAAATGCCATACCTGAACGATCAGATATTCGCTGTGCAAATTTACCTGATGCATATCTAGCCATTTAGACTCCTGGTAAATATGTTTTAGGTGTTAAAAATAAACTTGTTCTTTCACCATCTTGATCCGCTGCTCGTTGGAACTCATCTTCATAAATTTGTTTTAATAATTGAATTCTGTCTGGCGCTTTTTTCATAGCTATGTAATAAGCTAATCCAGCAGATAAACATGGAAGAAATCGAAAAGGAATCTCATTATTATTCGTGTAATCGCCCGAGTCCTTCATCCGAACAAGAGCATAATATATTAGAGTGTATGCTGAATCTGCAGCAGGATATAGATATAGTGTTGGGTTTATCGTACGTTCAAAATAGTATTGAGTTGGTCGTCCGCTGGTCGTTTTAACAGTATAGTTCCAATACGTAGCTCTACTTATACTTGATGTTGAATAATCATTATTACTTGAATCACGAATAATGACATCAGTAATATCAACAATCTGTGAACTGTCATTAGCCGCAGAACCAAATAAATCAGTTCCTGTTAAAGCTGTTGTATTAGCCGCTAATGTTTTTTCTTGTTTTTGAATTGTCCAAAGATTTAAACCTCTATTAGCCCATTCAGCTAACATTAAATTAAGAGAACGTCTTGCGGTCTTTATATCATAGCCACTACGAATTTGTAGACCGCATCGTTCAAATGCTTCCTCTGCTATATCATCTATAGAGAGATCAAAGCTTGCTGTCGAAGAATACGTAGGCATCTATTTTTTCTTGCCTTTTTTCTTCATTACTTTTTTCTTTTTACCCTTCATGACTTTACCGCCACGTTTCATTTCCATCATCATGCCACCGCCACGTTTTTTAGCAACGCCACCTCGTTTCATTGGAACTGATTTTTTCTTACCCATCATATCGACCTCCGAATATTCGTTTAAAGGTTTTTTGTCTAGATACTACGACGTCTTTATAATACCCTTTTGGCCACTTCTTATAGTAACCTTGACGATGTAGTTTATCAGAAGCTTCCTGTAATTGCGAGAACTTTTGTATCAACATCATAGAATACATAAGATCACTCTCTACAAGTGGGGTCTCCCCATTTGGAGTAACCAGAAACTCTTGTTCTTCTTCATTGGCTGGATTGAGGGGATGAAAACCCATAAAAAATATATCCTTTTCATTATACCAATCATTGTATGCATCAATAATATCCTGAAATTCCTCTAGAGAATAATTAAAGTATGGATCACAAAATATCAATATCTCATGGATATGAAAATCTAATTGTTTTAATTGAGCGTTAAGTTGTGTTTTATACCATTTGTTCTTTCTCTTTACTTCAATAATAACTTTATTATTCTGCCATGTTTTCTTTGCAAAAGGACATGCGGGAAAACCACCTAAATGTTTATTAGGTATCTCAAGAAAGTGTTCAGACCACTTACGTACGTCTTTTTTTATTTCTTTTTGTAAATGTTGCGACATTCTTTGGTTTAGGTCCTGTATTGCCTGCAGCTCTTTTTCTAGCAACAGCAGATTTCTTCTGTCCTGCTGTCATGCTTTTAGCTTTTGCTATAGGAACACATTTTGGATATTTTCTTTTACTGCCTTTAGATCTACCACAAGGTTGATACTTACCATTCTTTTTGGGAGCACCTATATCTACCCATTTTTCTTTTACCCACTTTCGTAAGGACATTTATGTTACTGCGGTTACTTTACGTTTATTTTCCATAATACCACCACAACCTTTAGCAATGCCTCCTTGATTATAGTTGGATACCTTTTTTCTTTGCTGAGAAATTTTATTAATCATTCCTCCATCAGCTTTTTTCTTTGGTTTCTTTTTACCGCCTGGTGTTACTTTTCCAGAACACACAGCACTTGCATACATGTTTGCATAAGCAGAAGGGTAAACTTTAAATTTTCTTTTAGCTGCAGCTTTTCCTCTAGCACATAATTTACCCATGACCTTGACCTCTATATTTAACGTGTTGACGTCTTTTGTTTTTATTCTTCGGCCTACTGCGTGAAGAATTACCTATACTAGTTCTTTTTTTAATAGGTGTAAAGTATTGGTTATTTGGGAGTTTAGCTACCATTACTTCATTTGAGATAAAGGATTAGCGAGAGTTAGCTTAATTTGTTTATCAATGCTTTCTTGTAATTCTGTCATAGCTTCATTTAGCTCATTTTCTAATTTTTGCATATCAGACTCAATACCATCCACCGTTAATTTTAAGTCTTTTTCATTTGATCTAGAATCTTCTTTTACTCTTGTCTCTACATCCTCAACAATTGTTTCAATACGTCTCACATCACCTTTTAAATCGTTTTTTAATTCTTTAGCTACATCTGCCACTAATCCAACTTCTTCTAGAATCATACTCATTTCACTCTGTAGCATTTCTACTTCTTGTTGTACTAAATCTATACGTTTATCAAAGCCTGAAAGGTCAGGGCTGACATATTGAGATATGGTATCTTTCATCGTTAGATAATCCTTATAAAATTCAAACGCGCCCCACGCACCACCAAGCAATGTACCTAGTGCTGTTAAGACAACGACTATCTTTCCGCCTTTAAACTTTAAACCCGCACATACTAATTCTGCCACTGTTGCATTACCATTTCGTTCATTAGCCCATCACTTCCTGCAAACAAGAAATATTGTGCTATATTGTTTGTTGTAAGTTCAGCATCAGGAATAAACTGATCTGTAAAAAATCCTTCAATATCATTCAGTTGTTTTTGTGAATCAAAGAATGATTTTGAATTACCTAATACTTGCATCACAATTAATGTTTTTAACTGATTTGCTGAATCATATCTACCTTTATCACCCATCTTCTCTAATATTTTTTTCGCCGCCACTTCTTTTTTACTTTCCTCTTGTTTAGGCTCTTCTTTAGGTTCTTCTTTTTCTTCTACTTCCTCAACCTCAACTTCTTTAGTTTCATTTTCAGTAGCCTCTGGTGCGCTTTCTTCCTGCTTAGGCTCCTCCTGCGTTTCAGGTTCAGGCTCTGTAGTATCTTCTTCAGTAGGTTCATTTTGTACCTCCTCTGGTTGTGGATCTGGCTCATTTACCTCTGGTTCAGGCATCTCCATTTCCATTTCCATCTCTGCTTCTATCTCTGTCTCAACACTCGCCACTTCTATTTCTGGCATTTCCATTTCCATCTCTGGTATTTCTACCTCCATGACAGGCATTTCTATTTCCATTTCCATTTCAACCATTTCGTAAGAAACTTCTGTATCTGGTTCTTCAATTGGTTGTATATCTATTTCACCACCTGGTTTTTCTACAAAATCATTATGATCAAAAAAATCTTCTACAATATCTATAACTTCTGTTTCGGTACTACCACCGTAAGCAACCCACATTTCTACAGATGTAATCGTTTGTTGTACTATTGTAGAAATAGTGTTGTATAACACACGAATGCTTACGTCATCAAAAACTGGGCCCACGGCTAAATTCACATCACGTCCGCCTACCTCTATAATTAAATTTGTAATGGTGCCTGAAAAATCAAAGCCACTTTCGTATACTTGATAACCACTATTAACACCCGACTCCGATAAAATATCAGTACCACTAAATACCTCAGTAGTTCCGTCTCTTCCTGTAATATGCATATATATTCTATCTTGAGCATCTTGCTTATCAACTTTGATAGAATAGTTAGTTCTACCTCCATATTTTATATCGAGTTCAGATACATCAACTGTTTGTATAAAGGTGGTTCCCATTCCTTCAACACCCATAGCGCTTGTATTATTATCAGACCCTGTAATTTCAGCGCATCTATCAGTTCCTAAATCACCACAATAAGTTCCTGTAGGCATACTAGCGGGACCTTGGCCACCCCAGTCTGAGCCCATTGAACCGTCCTTCGAAGTCGCTACATATCCGTTGTCACTATCAAGAATATCACCACTATCTTTGTTTTCGACGGTGGTGGTTGTAATATCTTTTTCGGTGGTTGTGGTAGTTAGAATACCATCGGGTTTCATTTCAATTGTTTCAGTTACTGTTTCAATAATAACTTGATCAACAACCTCGTCACATAAACCGACAGTTGTTGTGGAGCAATCTACTTGTGCTTTACTAGAAAAGGATAGGGAGACCGATATACATAGCCATAGCCAAAAATAAAAACTTTTTGAATTCGCCATCATCTACATCCTCATTTATATTAATTTTTAAAACATCATCTTTAAATACCATGCTACCTTCTGGTATCATATGTGGATTTGATTTCCATTTCTCTAAAGCTTCACTGCCAATAGAACCCATGTACGGAGGTGGTGTTCCTGCCATCACTAAACTGTCAAACACCCTTGGGTCTTGTGCTAATATACTCACCGCCGCAACTTTTAGGCCTGCAGCATACATCTGCCTACTGAGCTTGAGCAATTGACACAGCTCATCGTCCACTACAACGCCTGTAGCCAAACCAAGTATATTTGTTTGTATTGCACCTGACGTTGCTACTTTACAAATATCAGAATTGTTTACAACAACACTTGGCGCCGAAGCAGTTGGCGGTGTCGAATTTGTCACCACCGTCGAAGACACAGTGTTTGTCTCTCCATAAATTTTTTGTGAAAATAATAAAATTGATAATATTAATAAAATTCTTAACACTTCCATCTTTTTCTAGCTTGACGTAATCTTGAGTTAGGATTAGCCGCAGCTTTTGGAAATTGTTTCATTTGACCTGCACTTCTTGCACAATATGATTTTCTTCTTTTAGCAGCTTTAGATCCTTTTTTAACTTTACCTGTAACTGCTGTTTTTAATTTAGAACCAGGGTTCATTGCTCTATATTTCTTTACCCCAGCTTTAGTCATTCCCGCCCCCTTTTCAGTAGGGCGGAAATTCTTTTTATTTCTACGTGGTTGCTTATCAGCCATTATAAACTGCTTCCCATTCTAACATATAAAATATTCATAGACGCAGACACATTAAAGCTTACAGATCCTGAACTTGACTCTGCTCTAAATTCAATATCTGTTTTTTCTGTTAATGTAATGGGAAAACTATAGTTCTGTAGATGATTGCCATCTGTTAATACAATTACTTCTTTTGTGTTAAATACTCCACCATGTGGTCTTGCCACTAACAAAGTTTTTAAAACAGCGGGAGTATTTGAACTATTTCCTGTTGAGATATTTGTTTGATGAATATAAGCGTTATAGTTTGCGGGTACTGTCCAAAATGCTTGAAGACTTTGGTTTGTGCCATCTCCATTAATTGTTGTATAAACATTGGCAGGTACACCTGTAGTCACTGTTCCTGTTCCTACATAAATAGTTCCTGCGTTTGCCCCGCCACTTCCTGCGGTTAAAACTATTGCTCTGTTTACTCGTAAAAATGAATTAGTAGTAGTAACAGCTGTTTGACCATTTAGTGTTATAGTTTCAGATATTTCATTATAATCTCCGTCCAATCCAGAAATTAAAACTGTTCTTGCACCTGTTCCTGCTGATGTATCATTTGTATTAGAACTAGATACCGTCATTGTAGTTGCACTTGGTGGATAAGAATATAAACCACCTTGTTGCCAGATAGTTTCTACACTATTTCCAACGACTGAATTTTGTCCAAACTTGTAAATATGTTTGTGATAAGCGATTTGTCCCTGAGCCACCTGAAGTTCAAATGGCTCAGAGGATCCTAATTTAGAAATTGATGTGACAAGCCTAGCCATCTTATGCGTACAAAACTTCTACGTGCGTTGCTTGGTTAAAGAAAACGTAAAGATCTGTATCAAATTTAATACCTAAATCTGGAAAACTAATCGTCATTACTTCATCTTCACCAGCGCCGATTGCAGGAGTAGGAACTGTGTATTTAACAGTTCCACCTGAACCGTTATCTCTTAGATCCACTCTTCCTAAAGTTGTACCGCATCTAATGCTTAACTGTAGAACTCTAGCGGGGGCACTAAGAGTGTTAGTGCCCGCAGAGACTTTAGTCGTAACTTGTCCGCTCGAAGTTAGTTCTTTATTTTTAAGACCGAACATTACGCATCCGCAAATGGAGTTACTAGAGTTCCTGAACCTAATAACTGTGCTTCGACATGATATTTATTATCAGCCATTGCAGTACATTTAATAATACTACCTGCAAGTCCACCTTTTGTTGTTCCGTTTAGTGTAATAACATCGTTAGTTGCACCAGAGATAAAAGTTTTACCTGCTGCTGAATCATCAATACCAATGTAAGCACCACCAACAAATTTATCGGTACCATCAGTTAACACGTCCATATCAGTAGCTGCTGTTTCTACAATAAAAGTAAAAGTAGCGCCTACGTTGTTAGTGTTGTTTGGATCGTTGCCTGGTCCTGTGCCGTTAGCATCAGCTGTAGCGTCAATCGTTGGTAAAGTAAATTTGCCGTCTGCATCATTACACGTTAAAATTCGACCTGCGTGGTCTGCAACTGTTAGAGTTGTATCCGCTGTTAAGCTTACTACGTTTCCAACACCTGCTCCTATGAAACCGTTAATTGATTTAACTGGCCCTTGAAAAGTCGTTTGTGCCATAATAACCTCCTATGGTGTATAGCCCTCGTCATGTAGTCTCTATACCGTCTGCCTAGTCAGTCTACACAACTTAATTAATCTAGGTACATAAGTTATAAAATAAAAAAGGCGCTCTTACAAGCGCCTTCTTCACCTAAGAAAGATTTAGTTAATTCTTATGAACCTTGAGATCCGTATACACATCTAGGATCTGAGAAACCAAAGCTGTATCTTTCACGTGCTTTATATCTCATGTTTCCTGTATCGAAATCACCTTCCATGCCAGTAGCAAGGGCAGCTCTTACGAAGTGTTTGAATCCATTAGGAGCATCAGTTTTGATGAAGTATGCATCAGTATCTGATAGGTAGTGGTTAACCACGTATCCATCAGGTAGCATACCCATGTTTCTAAGTGCGTTGATGTCATTATCAGCAGTACCAACTCTTAGAGTAGAATTTAAAATTCTATCAGCTACAAATTGAATGTTTACAGGAAGAATTAGTTTTCTACCTTGCATTGCAACTTTTAGCCCTCTTTCATCGATAAAGCCTGCAATGTCGATCATCGCTTGCTCTAATGAGGTTTCGTTCAAGTCAGCGTCAGTTGCACTTCTGTTTGAGAAAGTGCCACCTAAAGCAGTTGGGTGTGCAGTGTTTACTAATGAAACACCATCACCGCCAGCAGTTGCGAATGCATTATTTAAAATGTTCGCAGCTTTTACTTGCTTAGTGTACGCCATTGAACGTGCCAATGATTTAGTATAACGAGCCGATAAAGTGTCATACAAGTTGTCTTCGACAGCTTCCTCAGTCAAACTGAAAGCTAATGCTACAGTTTCGTGAGTATATCTAGCAGTGAAAGACTCTTGTGCAGTATCAAATTGTACTGCTGAACCTTCCTGCTTTACCGCTGCTTCACCGAAGCCAACAAGCATTACTTCTTCTTCGAATGCTCTGTCGCTTGATTCTTGGTCAAAGATCTCAGCATGTTCATTCTCATATCGAGAATATTCCATACCGAAGAGGGCATTTAAGCCAGGCTCTAGTTCTTTGGCCAGTTGTGCTCTATTAATCGCCATAGTCTAGTCCTCCTTATAAGCCCACAGTACCAGTACCACCATTAAGAGAGTGATTGTTAATTTTGATAACCAATTCACTGTTGTTCGCTGTCGCGTCGTTACTTGGTATATCATAAAAATCAATCAATCTTACTTGGTGTGTAGCTGTTACTGCACCTGTGCTTGAGTCAATCTCAACACCAGAAACACCTGTTGTAGTGCTTCCTGCGCCAAAGATTAAGTTAGCGTTTAAGTTAAGGTCTGCCGCCACAAGATTAGAACCGACTGAATCTTGTTGTGCTATGTACATTTGATCTGGATCATCTGCAACAAAAGCAATCGCATCTCCTGGAGATAACGATGCAGGAAAGTAATTTCTATACGTCGGTTTGCCAGTAGTTGGATCTGTGTAAAAACAACCCATAAATACTCCTAACAGTGCGTCACTTGCAGTAGCTACTTCAATAGTTCCGTCATTTTTATATTTAACGGGGTCGCCAGTGAAGATCGCAGTACTTTGGTTATCACCTATAGAGTATTTAGTAGTTCCAGTTGTCCCACCTGGAGCCGAACCTACTTTAGCAATTGGACGTAAACCGAATGCGGCATCTATATTAGCCATATTAGTCTCCTATTACTTATCTGGAGACATTTTAATCTTACTCATTAAGATTTCTTGCCCCCAAATGTTACTCTGCTTTGCCTTTCCTGATGGATTGGCATGCTAGGGTGCTCATCTTTATGTAGATCACTTTCAATAGCTGCTGTCTTATCGTTTGTAAGATTACGGAAATAATCATCCCGATCCTCTTTTACTTCAACAGGACAACGCATCAATAATAATCCGCCGATACCTATTACACCTTTGTATTTGCCGTCAGCAATAGATGGTAAATCCATTCTATCGGGATATTCCTCTGCTTGTACAAATTCATATCCACTTCGTAGCCTACCAATGATATTTTTTTCATCAGCCATGCCACGATATTCAGCTCTTACCCACCGATGGTGAAAACCTTCGGGTGGTTCAGGTGCTTCTAAGTTCGAAGGAGGAACCCATCCCCTCTTTCGAGCATCCTTTTCACGGGTTTCTAATTTGCGTGAGGTTTTGTTTATTTTTTCAGTACTCATATTAATTCT
>Ga0208427_1001000_pt1 | contig 12029 bp, 24 predicted proteins | sample DEB08_DNA_FD_184532 | JGI IMG/M metagenome (GOLD analysis project Ga0208427, IMG submission 184532) | Aqueous microbial communities from the Delaware River and Bay under freshwater to marine salinity gradient to study organic matter... | ecosystem: Environmental > Aquatic > Marine > Coastal ...
TCTTCAACTTTTTTTGGTTGATTTCTGCGCATAAATCCTCCTAATCTTCTTGAAGTTCGCTTGGATAAGAGTCTTCTGTGATTGTACGACCACAATGGCATACGTCACACCCACAATCACAAGAGTCCCAATTACAATGACAACCGTGCTCACATTCTTTACATTTAACCATATCACCCCGCCTCGTAAATATAAGCCGCTCCAGCATAGTTTGCTAGGTCACCAGACCCACCAGCCTCATTAGTAGCACCAACAATAATGAGAAGATAAAGTTTAATCATTTAATTAACCTACTTCATAGATATATGCGGCACCAGCACTAGTTCCACCATCACCTTCATATGGTACACCAGTGATAACAAAAGTACCATCACCATTTATTGAGACTGATGAACCATATCTATCATTTGCTTGAGCGTCTGATGCTGTTATTATTGCTTGTTCTGTCCAAGTTGATCCTGATCTGCTAAAGACATATACAGCACCTGCACCTGAAATTGGATTACCTGCACCACCGTCTTCTTCAGGTGCGCCAACAATAGCATAGGTTCCATCAGAATTAATTGAAACGCTTTGGCCAAAATTATCATTTGCTTGTGCATCTGACGCTCTTAATATTGCTTGTTCTGTCCAAGTTGATCCTGATCTGCTAAAGACATAAGCTGCGCCAGCTCCTGAAATTGGGTCGCCTGCTCCACCATCTTCAAGTTTGGCACCTACAATAGCATATGTCCCATCAGAATTTATTGAAACTGAATCACCAAATTGATCACTTGCTTGTGAATCTGACGCTCTTAATATTGCTTGTTCTGTCCAAGTTGATCCTGATCTGCTAAAGACATAAGCTGCACCAGCACCACCTAATGGATTACCTGCTCCACCATCTTCCAAATAAGCGCTAACAATAGCATAACTACCATCAGAACTCATTGATACTGTGTAACCAAATTGATCATTCGATTCACCATCTGATGATACTATTTTAGCTTGTTGTGTCCATGTAGAGCCAGATCTTGTGAAAATATAAACTGCACCAGCATTGGAGGCATTAGTATCTTCAAGTCGTGCACCTACAATAGCATAAGTACCGGTACTATTGATTGAAACTGACCAACCAAATTGATCACCCGCTTGTAAATCAGATGATACTATTTTTTGTTGTTGTGTCCATGTAGAACCGGATCTTGTAAAGACATATGCAGCACCAGCACTACTTCCACCAGTATCTTCATATGGCGAGCCGACAATTACATATGTTCCATCTGAATTAATTGTTGCAGAAATTCCATATCCAAATAAATCATCGGCTTGTGCATCAGATGCAGTTAATTTTGCTTGTTGAGTCCAAGTGGATCCAGATCTGACATAGACATAAGCAGCACCTGCATTATTTAATGGATCGCCTGCGCCGCCATCTTCCTGCCCAGCACTAACAACAGCATAAGATCCATCAGCACTGATCTCAACGCCGGTACCAGCAAAATCACTTGCTTGTGCATCTGATGCAACTAATTTACTTTCAGTAGCACTAGCCCAATTAGGAAGTAGAACATATGTACCTAAAACCCACTCAAAACGAGCATTAGAAGCTACATAGGTTAAATTAGCTCCGTACTGAGCTCCTGATGTATCTAAATGTGAAATATCTAATTTTCTAATTGGCATAATATTCTCCTATACCGATGTTGCAGACGAAGAACGAGCAAAAACCAACAACTCTGCAACATCCGTAGAATTTGTGTCTGAAGAAAAAGGCCACTTATGAATATCGCCATGATAGCTAGGAGTTCCACCGTCTGCAGGACCTCCAGAACCTCCCCCAGAATAGCCATGTGTAGTACTACCAGAATGGCCTACATTTACATAAGCAGCAAAAGGAACAGTTAAGTTACCAACAAGTGATGCGTCTACGTCTGAAGAAAAAGGAAATTTGTCTATAGATTCAAAACTATCCCATCCTGGGAGTGTTGCCATGCCTCCATAAGCATAACCGTGTGTGCTAGACTGTATACCTCCACAAGTATATCTTCCTGTGGTTAAATCTCCTACATAAGTAAAACTTCCAGGAGACGAAAAATTAAATTTTCTATTTGCTCCATAATTTATAATAGAACTTTGTGGATGAGCACCAGGAGCACCTGCAAAAATATATCCCTGAGTAGGACTAGAAGCAGTAGCATGATGATATCCAACACCGGCATCTTGTGTTACCCAACCTGTATCAGTAAAAGAATCAGAAGAATAAGCAAACTTAGCAGCAGGAGCTCCCAAAGGATTTCTACCAAACCAAAAACCGTTAGCTGGATCAGCATTGATTCCCCAAGAATATCCATGTAAAGGATTAGAATAAGCTGCGACTCCCGGAGTCGCAGCACCGCTTGAAGATGCAAAAGATTTTTTATAAAATTTCCACTGAGTAGTACTAGGATTAGCAGCAGGACCATCACCATAATAACCGTCTGTTTCAGAAGACATAGTTCCTGTAGCAAAAAGACTAGTACCAACTTCTCCAATATCTGTAGTAGGTGTGTCTGATGAAAAAGGTAATTTTTCCATATTTAGTAATACATTTGGCGAACCAGTTCCTTGTCCGCCTGCAAAAGTAGTAGAAGTTTGCCCTAAAAGTACTACAGGAACTGGTCCGCCGCCACCAGCAACAGCAACATAATCTGCGGCTACAAACTCAAAACGAGAATTTGCAGCAACATAAACTGCCTGCTGACCTTCAGAAACACCTGTAGTATCAATATTAGAAAGATCTATTCGTTTAATTCCTGCCACTAGTCTCTCCTTTTAAGACCTCTTGTATACTTTTGAGATTTTGGTGGTGATTTTTTAGAACCACTAGGACCTGCCCAGTATACTTTATCTGCCCAATAAGCTGCGCTCATTTTACCTTTTGCAATATTTTTTGCATGACGGGCTTTAAAAGACTTGCGAGCTTCGGGAGAATAGTTGTGTCCCATATTAGCATCACCAAAATGAATTAGTTTAATTTTTTCGCCTTCTTTTGCAAGAACCATTCCTTTTTTACCTGCACGATCACTACGACGCGGCTTGTTAAAGCCGTCGAAGGTACGTCCAGAATATTTTATCTTGCCTGAAGGAGTTCTTTCATATTTTGCCATGATATATCCTTTATTAGTTAAAAGTTGCTCCGGTGGAGGTACCTGCACCAACTGAACCATACGGGTTAGTTGCGTAGTCAGTCACTGGATAAGTAGAAGCAAAAGGAAACTTTTCCATTTGTGTTCTGTCAACATTAACACCAAGTACATACCCATTACTATCACTTCCATTGCCTGTTGACGAATATCCAGCTGTCGCTATTTGTCCTACATCTACAGTAGTAGTATCTGATGCAAAAGGCAGCCTTTCTAGATTATTCCACCAACCAAAACCACTAGGATCAGAAGATCCTGGATAATATCTACCATGACTAGCAAAGCCTGCATCAGGAGCGTTTAGAGTAGCAAACTGTTGAGCAGAAGTACCAAAAGTTCCTGGGTGGGCTGAGCTAGAGTCATTAGCAAAAGGCCACTTATCCATAGAATTAGTAACTGCAAATGGAGTAGTTCCGCCACCTAAAGCATAAAAAGATTCACTAGAAGAAACTCCTGCACCATAATATCTAGGGCCTGAATTAATATTTCCTGCATAAGAGCCAGTATCACTAGAAAAAGTTAATTTATATGTAGAATTATATATAACAAAAGGACTTTGTTGATAGCCTCCTGCAGCGTAACCTGCTTCTGGGCTTCTACCTGTAGCACAACCAGCTAGTTGAGGAGAAGGAAAAGAAGCGGTGTTAACAGAACCTATAGTACTTGAAAGGGGAAACTTACGAGTTCCAGGAAGAGCTAGTGGTCCAGTACTAGGACTGAAGTATCTTCCACTAATAGCATAAGCATCAGTACTGCTATTAACTATACTCATTTCCCATGCACCAGGAATTGTTGGACTTACACCTGGTAAAGCTGGTCCAGGATTAAACTGTCCAACATCTAAGACAGAAGTATCTGAAGCCCAATTAATTTTAGCTATAGTATCTGTTGAACCCCCAGAAGCATTTGTGCCTCCAACCCAAAAACCTCCACCTGTTCCATAAGCTACTACAGGAGGTGGGGGAGCAGGGGTAAAAGTATCCGTATCTAAACGAACTGTATCTCCATAAAAATCAACAGCAAGTTTCGTGCCGTCTGCAGTAGCAGAAGGAGCTGTTAAAATATTAATTGGAAATTTTTGTGTCATTACGTTTGTGCTCCTGCAAAACTATAAGTAGCAATTACAAGCTCTGCTGTATCTACTCCGCTACTATCTGATGAAAAAGAAAATTTTTCTATAGAAGTAGTTGCACCAGGTGTTTGTCCTCCTGCAGTATACCCAAAAGTTGAAGAAGATAGACTACCGGCTTGTTCTCTCCCAAATGCTAATTCCGCAATATCAGTAGCAGGACTGTCTGAAGAATAAGTAAATTTAGTTATTACATCTTTAGCGGCAGCGGCGTAAATCGCACCATTACCTCCCGCAGTATAACCATTAGTAGCAGATGAGTGTCCTGTTGCATATTTTACGTACTGCCAAGCTAACTCTCCGATATCTATAGCAGGAGAGTCTGAAGTAAAAGGATATTTTTGTAAAGTCTCTACAGAAGGGCTTCCACCTCCTGCAACGTATCCAGAAATATCTGAAGATAGTTGTGCAGTATCTGATTTACCTGCAATTAATTCTCCAATATCTACACCATTAGTATCTGTTGCAAAAGCAATTTTCTCTATAATATCTATATTTGGATTTCCTCCCGCTACATATCCATTAGTAGTAGACATCGATCCTGTTGATCCTGTTGAATATCTATCTCCAGAAAGAGTTGCAGTACTCACTGAAGCAGTAGAAGATGAAAAAGTGTATTTTTGTATAACATCGTTGTCACCAATACCTGCACTATTGCCAGTATAACCGCCCAAAGTATACCCAGTAGTTTCTGAAGAAACTCCACAACCAAAACTTTGTGCGTAAGTTAGTTCGGCAGTATCAACTGCAGAAATATCAGACGTAAGAGAGATTGTTTGTACTGTATCTATTCTATATATGGGAGTAGCAATATTCGCACCAAGAGCATACCCTTCTACAGTACCATAAGCATAAGGACCGCTACCACCGCCTCCATCAGGAATACTAAAAACTGCATCAGTAGGAGAAACAAGCTCAATAGCATTATTGGCAGCAACATAAGTAAACCTATGACCGTCTTTTCCAGCCGGCTGTGTTCCTAATAATGCTAGAGGTATTTTTGTAATTGTCACACTGCAAAACTTTCACCACATCCACACGAGGCTGTAGCGTTAGGATTAATCACTTTTAAATATGATCCTCCTAATTCCTTTACGTAATCGATTGTACACCCTAAAACAAACATTTCAGCCATATCATCAATAACTAAAATATTATCTACAAGAATTCCTAAACCTTTTATATCAGAAAAATCCCATTTATACTGAAATCCGCTACAGCCCCCTCCAGTAACAGATAGAAAGACATAACGCTGATTATGATAATCAGCCATTTCTTTCATATATGTTTTTGCACTGTCAGTTAAAGTAACACTAGGTGTTATTTTGTGTTCTTGTAAATGATCTAATATATTACCCATATCTTCCTTTTTCTTGATATTGGTCATATAGTTTTTTAACTAAGTTCCACTTATTAGTAGTTAGTTTACCGTATTTCATCTGATCAGAAATTAAACTACGTATTAAACGAGCGTCTGCATCTGTTAAATTGGGACGACTCATAAAATAAGTTTCTAATTTTCTATCTATATAATTTTTACCTTTTTTCCACATATTTGTCAACCTATTTTATTTTAAAATTATATTATTAGCCAACTCTTTTTATTACTCGAAGACCGTTACAGTTTTCTTTTATTTCTTGATCTACCCATACTCCTTTATGCTCTTCCATAAACTCATCGATTGCAGGATTGAGCTCATGTTTAAACTTAGGATGAGCTGTGTCATGAAATACAAGGTATTTTCTAGCTTTCATACCATGCATTTGCAATTCTTGTTTAAGATGATCATAGTAATGATAAGTGTCAATAAATAATAAATCTGTTTCTTCGATATCAACTCTTGGATCAATAGTACTAACACAGTGAAAAGTAATATCTTTATTAAGATTTCTAGCACATAAAAAATGTGGCTCTAACCACCCACCAACACGTACATCCTGATCATATAGTACTATAGTACTAGCATTAGAAGAAACTAAAGCCCAAGTACTAACTCCGGTTCTGGTTCCCATTTCTGTAACATGATTACACTTATCCGCATATTTTTTTAATACAGGTAAATTTTCATGAATATCACTAGGTGTTTGACAAGCTTGTTTATAATTAAACTCGGCGTCAAGCACAAAAGACGCCATTTTATTTTCCATATCTCTATGAGTTAACCAAGTCATTTAAATAATTCCTTCTTTTTTCATTTTATGATATTGTTTTATTCTGCTTTGTAAATCAGAAAAATGATGTACAGCACTGGTTTCAAATATTTGAGGATCTCCGTTTTCTACAGTAATAACAATAGCTAAATGACGAATATCAGTTCCATACATTTCATTATGTGCAAAAGCATAAGCTGTTCCTTGTAAAAAATAGTCTTTAATTTGTTTTACATATTTTTTACGACGAGAGGTTTTAAAATCAATAATAGCAGGTTTTCCTTTCCAAATACCTATCATATCAGAACGTCCTGCATATTTTAATTTTCTACTCCATAGTACTGCTTCTTGTCCCCATATTTCTTCTACTCCTGTAGTAACAGCTTTAATTAAATTACGAGTCATTTGTGCTGTAACAAGTTCTTGTTTTGCTATTTCTTCTGTAACGTCTTCACCATTAAAATAGTTTTCTGCTATTTCGTGGACAAGAGTACCTCTATCAGTAGCTTCTTTAGATACTCGTCTGGCTTCTTCTTCTCCAACTTTATCGATCCATGCTTGTAACCACGTTTTATCAGCTGTTTTACCTAAAAGAGTTGTAATACTGGCATAGTCTCCATCTGGAGTAAAGTAGGTTCTTCCGGTTGTAAGAGTTTCTGTTTTAACAGTTGTTGTATAGTCGTATTTATTTAAATTTTCCATTTTTTAAAATCCAAGTCTTACTACAATAATAACAGACCGCAGTTGGTTTTTCCTTTGTTACTCTTATAGTAAATAAAGGATGTGTTTTATCTGGACAAGATAAAACAACAGGTTCGCTAACATAAATTTTTTCTTTTTTCATAACTATTATTATAATATAATTATAAAGTTTTAGCAAGCAATTTATTAAAGAAAGGGCGCCTAAGTTAGACGCCCTGATAATTTATCATTTTCTTCTTGAGTATATGGCCACATTTTACTTCTCCAACATAATCTTTTTGGCTTCTTCATAGTAGCCTAAGTGTGATAATGCGTGTGCTGCTCTAGCTCTAGCAATACTGTTACCGAAATCTGAGATTTTTAAAAATACATTTGCAACTACTTCACAAAATGTACAATATGTTTGTGTAAGTACTGCTTGCATTATAACCACCTTTTAATGTTGTGAACATATGAAGCATTGCGTAACATACGCTCTAGTTCATATAAGTTTTCTGCGCTCTCAAGTCTTTTTTCATAAGAGTTTTTATTTAAACTATTCCAAAATGTTTTTAATTTTTGTACCATTAGTAAGTTACTCCTTTTACTATTGTTTTTCCTTGTTTCATCATATTGTAGGCATATACCCAATCTTTACCATATTCAGTCTGTGCCCATCTTATTAAATCTTGATCATTACCTTTTTTATTGTTTAATTTTCTAAAAATATTTTTAAGTTTTTCCATAATATACCTCATATATAAAACACGCGTGCAAATAGACACTGTGACACTTTGTCGCAGAGCCTATTAAATTTTAAAATTTGCTTGAGGAAAGCAATACCTCGGGTCTCTCCCCGACGCTACCACTTTTGAGGCATGGGTTATGCCAAGATACAATTAGTCAAATAAATGTACTAATTCTAGAACAGCTTGGTTTTTCTCTTCTAGTTCTTCTTTATTTCTTTTATGGATAGCTGAAGCAGCAGCACGCACTACTGAAGGAGCTAATCCATAATCAGCTTTAAGTTTTTTAACAATTTCATTAACTGTTTCTCTTGCTGCTTCAATCTCATACATTACATCAACAATTGAATTAATTGATGATTTTACTTCTTTCTTATCAATTTGCACTATTGATTCAGACATCTGTTCCCCCTACTACTTTAAAACTTTGTCTTACAAATTCTGGTTTTTTTCTTATAATTCTTTCACTTTCTAAATCTGACATAATGAGTTCAAATAATTCATCTGTAGATTCTTTTGCTTCATAAATCATATTATTAGAAGAAACTCTTTGCAATTCTTTAATAATTTCTGCATTTTGAGATAAAACTTTTTTTAATAGTGTGTTAGCTACTATTAAATTTGCAGATCCAACAGCTTTTGCATCCCATTCTTCTAATAATTCTTCGTATTCTTCATCATCAGTATCGTCAGTATACTCAGGTAATTCTCGATCATTAACCAGCTCCCACGTATCTGTTTGAAATAATAATCCTCTATCATCATCAAACAAATCAGCAGGGTGGTCTAACAAAATTGATGCTATTTTATTTTTTAAATTTTCATAATTCATTTTTGTACTATCGGGGAATAATAAGTTGTTCTATCATCATCAAGACGTAATTTAATTACATCATTGCCGTAAATATCTTGCTTTCTTCCGTAGATCATTACTCTATTATCCCAACGAGATTCTAGCATTTCTTTAGGTTGAGAAGGAAAAGCAGTATATTTACCATGATTATTAAACAGATCACTGTAATTTCTTATAGTAGAGCCTCCAGATTCATAACTACTTTTTAAAACCTCTTTAACAGCTTTATATAATTTTTGTAGCTCTTCGTCTGAACAAGACTCTAATTTTCTACGAGGATCTATGCCTGCAAGAAACAATGCTTCACTCTTATAAATATTTCCAACTCCAGAAATATTTTTTTGATTCATCAAAAATTTTACCATAGAATTTTGATTCCGTCTACGACAAATTTTTAACCAATCTGACCATTGGCATGGATCATTTAGCATATCGGGGCCAATTTCAGAAAGTTTTTTCTGTAGTGCAACCTCTGAGTTATCTCGTGTAAAAAACTTTAATGTTCCAAAATTTCTCATATCTGAATAGAAAATTGCTGATCCGTCACTAAAGGAGAACTTTACACGAGCATATTTATTAGTTTCTGTTTTAAAAGTGCCTGACATACCAAGAGTGATAAAAATAGTATCACTCATGTCTGTAATAAGATATATAAACTTACCTTTGTTACTAACTTTTGCTACAGTTTGGGGCAATAATTCTAAAAAAGACTTATACCCATCAGGTGCTTTTTTAGTATAACGTCCTGTAAGTAATTCAATATTGACAAGTTGTTTATTGGCACAAAACGAATGTAGTTGTTTAGCTACTATAGTGCACTCTGGTCCTTCAGGCATTATTGATTTTCCTTAATAATTCATAGTAACATTTAGTCAGTTCAGCATTATCCAGCTTTAAAGCCTCAATTTGAGACTCTAACTCTCCGATTTTTGCACGTAAATAAGGGTTTTCATAATCTAGTTTATGTTTTTCATCAAGTTTTTGAGCCTCAATCTGAGATGACTCTTCTCTTAATTTTCTCAACATATAGTTATGATAAGACTCTCTTTTTCCTGACATTTTCTACAATCCAATCTCTATAATTAATTGAGTTTTCTAAAAACCAGATTTCTTTTTTTACTTCGTCTACAGTAGTAACATAAAGTAAAGATACAAAAAACTGATGCCACGGATTAGCAAAGTTTACATTATTACTAGTTTTTTCAGTACCATATTCTGAATAAAATCTATCATTAAAAGAAGGATGAGTATAAAACCAATTTTTATCTTTTACTTTAGTGCTAAGAATACCTAAAGCTCTGGTTACTGCTTCTAGTTTTTCGTCTTCTGTAGCATCATAGTTTACAATTTTTTTAATTCGTTTTAAAGCAAATTCGTAAGGGTTAATCATAATCATTAGTCTCCATTAATAGTAAAAGCATAAGCTGCTCTTTCTGGTGGATAGGCTCCCCAGACTTCTTTCTTATCATAGTAAGATTTTTTTTCGAATTGATCAAGATAATAATTAATTTGATCTACTACTTTATTATATCTTTCTAGTTTAATTTCAGATGTAATCATACTTCTTGCTTCATCTAACCAAGACATAGCTTCTTTAGGATTCCACTTTGCAAGATAGTATACATTTTCTATCAGAGAATTAAAAGAATAATATCCTTTAAACATACTTGTTTTATTTTTAACCATTAATAGTGCCTTTTTGAATATTTGGAATTTGAACCGTAATTAAATCTTCGTAACAATTGATTATAAATCTAGCATAAGCAATGTCTCCTAAATGTAAACGAATATTATCTGCTTCTTCAAATAACTCATCTGCTTGAACTATTCCTTTATTAGAAAGTTCTATAAAATATGTTTTTGCTTCTAAATATTTTGTCATTTTATTTTATAATCCTATTATATAAGTTTTTTATAGCTTTTAGCAATTACAAAAGCGCTTTTTTTTTGTTTGATTTAAGAAAAATATTGACAGTTAATCAATATTTTTGTATAATAATTAAAATAATGAGCTAAAAAAGAGAGTTATAAACTCATTAAATATATAATAACAAAAACTTATCATATAGGCAAGAACGAATATGAATTATAAACTAGTTGGGTTCTATAAAAATGAACATAATCGTACTTACATTAGTGCATTATTTGATTTAATTAAAAAACGTCATCCCTCAATTACACAGTCAGAAATATACGATTATCAGTCAGAAAAAGCAGAAGACTTAAGTATTAAACTTTTTCCTTGCATACTCGTATACAAAAATGGTACTCTACATAAGAAGTTAGAGTCTAAACTAACCTTAAAAGAATCATTACAAAAGTTGGGATTATAATGTATATAAAAGTAAGAAATAATGATGTAAGCAAAGCTTATAAAGTATTGAGTAGAAAATTAAATACTGAAGGAATATTTAAAAAGCTTAAAGAAAAAAGATATCACCAAACTAAAGGTGAAAAAAGAAGATTAAAACATAAAGAAGCTGTAGCAAGACTAAAAAGAATGGAGCGTAAAAAAGAAGAACTATTTGGAGATGTCTGATAAAATAAAAAGCAGTATCCAAAAAGATTCAGAAGGCTATCATATATTAGTTGAAACAGAAATTATTAATTTTTCTGCTTTAAAAAAGGAAAAAATCTTGTATTATATTGTAGAAATTCACAGTACAGAATCGTCTGATATAGGAATTATAGCAGAAGAAATTGATGGTATTCAACATCCTATTAAATATGATTCTTTTTCAAAAGCTAAATATAGTGCAGGTAAATTAGAAGAACAGCTAGGTAAAGATACCCATTGGTTTACTAAAATTATTTCAAAAGAAGAAGATATTGTTTCGTCTGAGGAGCAGTAGAATAGGCGGACTGGACTCGGGGGCGGTACCCGACGGCTCCACCAAATATACACCTTACGGGGTGTATGCTTATGGGGCCGAAATAGGATCGACAGACGTAGTAAAAACTAAACCGAGAAACAGGTGCGCAAGCGACCTTAATCGCAAGAAAACAAATAACTGCAAACGATAACTTTGTAGCCGAAGATTACCGCTTAGCGGCTTAATCTCATGGGGTATGGCTCCACCTAGCAACAGAACGGGCCATTTTTCAAATGTCTCAGTAATAGTTACTGGACATATTTTTTTGACTAAAATAAGAGAGAAATATAAAATGAAAAAATTACTAGCAACTTTGCTCGTAGTTATGCCCCTAACTGCATTTGCAGAAGAAGTAACTAAACCTAGTATTACTGTCGGAGCAGAACGTGAATTAGAAGCAGAAGTTAATGTGCTTTATGGCTCTGTTGGTTA
>Ga0208427_1001007_pt1 | contig 11991 bp, 14 predicted proteins | sample DEB08_DNA_FD_184532 | JGI IMG/M metagenome (GOLD analysis project Ga0208427, IMG submission 184532) | Aqueous microbial communities from the Delaware River and Bay under freshwater to marine salinity gradient to study organic matter... | ecosystem: Environmental > Aquatic > Marine > Coastal ...
GTGAGTCATGAAATACAATTTCACTGTTTTAGATGCTGGAAGGCATCAGGGGAAGACTATTGCACAAAGTCTTAGGGTAGATTTCAAACTCTGCTTTTCTATTGCAATCAATGTAGATGGGAAGGTAGAAAAATGAATATAGAGACAGAAGCAGAAACGCTGATAAAGGAGGGCTTTGCCCTTGCAAGGATTTCCCAAGGGGGGAAGAACCCAATGGATGAAAGATGGACTTTGAAAAGTATGCGTCCGTGTGATTTCAGGGGGGGGTACTCTCTTTCGATAATGGGAGGCCCACTGTCTGGTGGGCTAGTTATCTTGGATTTAGATGACAACCGTATCCTAGAGCCAGCAAGAAGGATAATGCCTCACACAGACATGAAGGATGGCAGAAAGGGTAGAGAGGAGGCTCACTGGTATTATAGAGTTGAGTGTGACCATTGGCAGGAACATGAGCTTCCTTCTGCGGATACGATCACAGGAAAAGCTATGAGGTCAGGTCAATATCCTTACTTTATGGGTAGCCGTAGGATAAGCGGTTTAGATAACCGTAAGTTTGACGTGATAGGTGCAGGGGGACAAGTGGTTGCCCCTCCTTCTATGCACAAAAATGGCGTAAGGAGAGAATGGGTTAAAGGACATAGGCGCGCCCCTAAAGTTATCAAATGGTCTGAGTTAAAAGAAAGTCTTAATGAACTGGCTCTTAGCATAGGGTATAAGAAGCCTTCTATGCCTAAAGTAGTTTGCCAAAGAGGGTTTACGGCTCATGCCTCTGAACCTAGACTGTATAGGGCTAAACAATACCTCAGAACATGCTCTGGAGGTAGAGGCGATGGTTCTGGTGGAGGAGAGTGCCTAAAGGTCTGTGGCGCGATCTCTGTAGGTTTTGGGCTAGGCTATGATGCTTACCCTCTTCTTATGGAGTGGAGCAATGGACTACCTCACCCTTACAAAGAGAGAGATATTCAAAGAGCGATCAAAAGGTCTATCGAATCATCTAATCGTCCTATGGGGTATTTGTTAGGGAGGGCTTCTTAATGACTAAGGAGACTAAAGAACTATCATTTACCTACTTTAAAGATACCGAAGAGAAGAAACCTGAATGGTTATGGGAAGGGCATATCCTGAAGGGGGCAACTCATGTATTGGGAGGTAAGCAAGGAACTTCTAAAGGGCTGTTTACGGTTGATATAGCAGCTCGTTTATCTAGGGGTGATCTCATGCCTGATGGAACAGGAGAGGGAGAGGTAAAGAAAGTCTTATTTGTAACTAGGGAAGACTCCCCAGAGATGGCTTTAAAACGACGTTTAAGAGAAGCAGGTGCAGATATGAATAATATCGCATGGACATACGGTGACTTTTCTGATGGAAAGCCTATTAGAAACATGGAAGAGGGCGCGAAATATATAGAAAAAGTGGTGAACTCAGAAAATATTGATCTAGTGTTTATAGACCCTATTGGTGCTTGGATTGAAGATGATGCTAACAACAGTCAGTCTGTTAGGGCGGTAATAGACCCTATGAATGCAATGTCTAGAAGCACAGGGTGCTCTGTTTTATTTGTAGCTCATATAAGAAAAGGGAACAGGCCAGATGATGCAATGGATGCCTTTGCTGGTTCTACTCAAATGACCGCTGCTGTTCGTTTAGCAATGCTTATTAGTCCTACAGCAGATGGAAAGGAAAGACTGTTGGAGGTTGTTAAAACAAACTTCAGAAGACCAAAGAAGTCTATGATTTATGAGGTTATTGAGAACAACGAAGACCCTGATGTTCCGCCAACCTTATTGTGGAGAGAATCTACAGAAAGGGATAGGTCAGATATGGCTATAGCAAACAAGAAAGGTGCTGCTCCTGTTATTCATGGAGATGACATCATTGAGTTTATACCAGCAAAACATCTGCGCTGGAATGCTGTAAAATCAAGTGTTCATAAGAAGCTTGTAGCTCGTAATGGCTTTGATAAGGCTACTCAAAAGGGCGTTGAGGATGCTATGAATGAGCTTTTATCTGAAGGCAGGGTTAAAGATGGAAAATATGGTAACGCTAGGACTATTGGAATAGAAGATCCACCACTATCCAAAGAAGACTCAGCTATAGAAATCTTCCTCTCGTTTCCTGATATCTCCATAAGAGAAGGCGCGGATAAGTGTGGATGTTCTATAGGTATCGCACAAAAGTCTAAGAAGAAAGCTGAGGCAATACGAAAGACAGAAGAGAGTAGCTCTGCTGAAGTGTTCAGTGAGAGTGTTCAGTCCTCAGAAATCGAGGTAGTGAACACTGAACATGAAGGTGAACAGTCAGAGTTAAGTGTTCGTTCACTCTCTCCCCCTCTTATATAGAGGGGAGAGGTAAGAACGCTGAACATGACACCAGGGGAATAAAAGAGTTCCCAAACGGGGGGCTTCCCATTAGGTGGTGAGTCCCCCTCCCTTGGGAAATCTTTCTAAAGGATCATTCCCACACAACTGTAAAACAATGACCGAACTATGACTGATAAAGAACTAGAAGCAATATTAGAAGAAATGTCCAGAGAGCTGGATTCCATAGGCCCTTTGGATCTTGGAATAGACGAAGAGGAAATGAGAAAAGCGTTTGAGTTACCAGACTTAGGGGATGCCTTTGAAGTTGAATTATCAGACACCGCGTTCCGTCTGAAAAACAATAGGAACAATGAGGGCTAGAGTGGCAAGCGATAGATATACAGAAGTAAGAAAGTGCAAAGCGATCAAAAAGAATGGTGACCCTTGTAAGTTATGGGCCGTTTGGGGTGACACCCGTTGCAACCGTCATGGAGGTTCAGCCAACGGAAGGATAGGGGCAGTGTGCGATTGCGAAGCCTACCCGTTTCCTCACCGTCCAGGAGGAGGTCTTTGTGAATGGCCAGACCCACCGACCTACAAGTCTAAGATGAAACCCTCCACTCACTCATGTAGTTCAGGAAGGTCAGGCCCTAGATTCTTTTCTAGATGTTCTCCACCAAGGAGAGGTAGAAGGGCTCAGGTGTCACCAATCTAATTTTATGATGTTTACAATAGATCTTGATGAGGTTTAGGTGACGCTAAAACGTGGGCTTATCAGAAATCATGGTTGTAGATAAACAGTGAAAATTTTAGCTTTCTTGTTATTTTTGTTGTCTTTTCAGATTGGGTGGACAGATGATTTTTTTGAAAACACCTCAAGTTTGGCTGAAGAAGGTCACCCTTCAGCTCAATTTTATCTTGGCTTTATGTATTATGAGGGAAAAGTGATCAAAAAGGATTATGAGAAGGCTCTTAAATGGTTTTTAAAGTCAGCTGAACAGAACAATAAATCTTCTCAACTATATCTTGGTCGTATGTATCTTAATGGAGAAGGAGTTAAATTAGACGAAAAAGAAGCTTTCAAGTGGATAAAAAAGTCAGCTGAACAAGGTCATGATGAAGCTCAACTAGAGCTTGGCCGTCTTTATCTTACTGGCGATCATAGAGACCATGATAAAGCCTTAATATGGATTAGGAAATCAGCGGAACAGGGGAATGATGATGCTCAGTTTAAGCTTGGACTTATGCACTTAATAGGATTAGAGATTGATAAAAATGAAAAAGAAGCTTTCAAGTGGATAAAAAAGTCAGCTGAACAAGGTCATGACGATGCCCAATTTCACCTTTCTAACATGTACCGTAAAGGTAAAGGAGTAACACAAGACAGCAAAGAAGCGACAGAATGGTTAAATAAGTCGTCTGGAATATCTCTCACATCATTAAAAGACCATATACCTTATAAGATACGTGAAAAAGATCTTCTAGGTAAAATAGCTGAGAGGGAATTGGGTAGTGTAAAATACCTTCCTGAGATTTTATCTTTAAACCCTGGCCTCAATCCAGACGCATTGATTGTTGGTCAGATCATTCATCTACCACCTAAGAGAGATAAAGGACAGAAAAAGATTACTGGAGCATTTGGAATAAATCTTGGTGATAAATTTGACTTTGATATGAAGATAGGAGCAGGGGAACTTACCGATGGAACCCCTCTACATAAGTTTTACCCATCTAAAAGTTTTAGGTCTTTTGAAAACTATTATGTATTAACAACTCCCAAGACAGGAATCGTTTATGGCATTTGGGGAATAGGTTCAATGGAAAACCAATCTAAATCTAAAAAAGAGCAAGCTTTGATTATGAGTATTCTTGAAGATAAGTATGGAAAAGCGGATAAAGATGGCCTTTTTTCAGAAATTGAGGGAGAAAAAAGGATTGATCAAGGAAACAGATATATCATAGTCAACATAGAGGGGTTCTCTGACGTAACAATAGATATCAGATATTATGACTCCGAGCTAAAAAAACTAGCAGAGAAAGAAAGGGTAGAGCTAGAATCTTCAAAATTAGACTCAAGTGGTCTCTAAAAAACGGGGCAAATAAGTCTAGGTTCTTCTGGATACTCCCAACCTTGTTTTAGAGCAATAACACAACACTACTTGTATACTTGAAAAAACACAAGTTAAGCATTTTTTAAAATAGATCTTCGTCTTACTATATCCAAAACCAACACTCATTTGACCTTATGACCTACACCTTTTTAAAGATACTGATTTTTATCTTCACAACTTCACTAACCATTAAAGCCAGTGATTCTGAATACACAGCACAGATTAATGGAGCTTTTGGGATTAGGTTAGGTGATGTCTTTGATAAAGATCGGGCTATTGGGACGAGAAAACTAGAAAGTGGAGAAACATTATATGTGTTTAGGCCCAGCAAACCATATCTCGCATTCAATACTTATTATGCACTTCTTTCTCCAAAGACAGATATTATTTATGAAATATGGGCCACAGGAAAGTATGAAAATAAAGCTAATGCTGAGAGGGAGCTATCCTTACTTAAATCAATTTTGGGAAAAAAGTACGGAAAAGGTGAAGGAAATGACTTTGTTGTTAGGGGTGATATTAACTATATATATCAAGGTGACAGAGAAATAACTTTAAGAATTAAAGGTTTCACTAATTTTGAATTAAGAGTGATATACACAGATGTCACATTGAAAAAACAAGCAGAAAAAGTAAAGCATGAAATTTTGGCAAGCAAACGAGAGACTGGAGGTCTTTAAAAACATGAAATACATCGCTACAATCTTATTTTTATTTACTCCCATTTTTAATCTTTATTCAGATTTTAAAATTGACCTAACATATAAGGAAGTTTTATAGAAATCAGAAACCTATACATTAGCAGATTTATCCGTAGGCGAAACTGGAGTAGTATCGTACATAATGTTTTATAGAGATAAAGATGATTTTCTTTATGTGTTTAAATATGAAAAACTTGAAGAAAAAACTGATGATAAATATCGCGACTATTCAAAAATAAAATTAATACCTGGAAATAAAGCTGAAGTAACGATTCTAAAAGATAGCATGAGTCTAAACGAAATGTCAGAAATAGTTAATGCGGCTTTAGATCCGCTTTCCGAAACATTAGAAACTCTTAGAGATCATTATGGTGTTGATAAATCTCAATTCCTAAAAGTATCAAAAATTGAAGGGTTTAGTAGTTTAACTGAGCTCTACGAAGCAAGTCTATCTGATTAATCACCTGATCATAAAGACCGTTTTCTTATAAATAAGCCTAGGTTATTATTACTAACCCCCTACCTGATTGGATATAACAAAAAAGTGTAATTATTCACTGATTGGTCAGTGATATATCATTGAGAGAAATCCCTATCTTAATTAAAAAACAGTTTTTAGGTAATGGAATAATGGAAAAAAAATGCCCAATGTGTGCAGAGACGGTAAAAGCTGAGGCTTTGATATGTCGTTTTTGCAATCATAAATTCACTTTTACAAGTGGATATGATTTATCTAGGAAATATTTTTTAGAAAACCTGATTAATAAATCAGTTTATCCTCTAGGGTTTTTATTTTTCATATTTTTAATGATCTATGTAAATGAGGACAAACTACTTGATACTCAAACCACTCTTAAAAAAGAAAAGGAAGAATTTGTCGTTAGGTATGAAATTGAAGATGGAGTATATGTTGATCGTGATGATATAATTAATAATTATGAACCAAATTCCATCCCAAAAAAAGATCAGTTAAATCTCGTCTCTGTAGAACCCCATAACGTTTCAAATCAAAAAGAAACGAATGGTACTTCAGAAATAAATTTAGATAAAGAAAAATGCCATGCCGCATTGGCCAAAGTCAATCAAATAAAATTGTCTGATATTGTGTATGTGAAGGAAGAGCAAGGGGCCTATATTTTCAAATCTAAAAGCAACTATACTTATCAAGCAAAGGTTTCAGGAGATGAAATTAAGTGGGGGTTATATAAAGGAAGGTGGAGACCCATGGAAGGATGGGGCGATGCTACATTAAAGTTTGACATTAATGAAGAAAATATAACTATATATGAATCACACTTAGGACCAGATGGACATCATAGTCACGAATCATACCCAATATCTGAACTCATATCATCTAAGACAGAGGAAGACGCAGAACTTCCCGTCTCTCCTATGGTTAAACAGGTAGACTATAAGAAAGCTTTTAAAAAATTTAATAATTATCTGATAGAAATAAATGGGAAAGAGCTTATCGACCAAGCAAGTTTTCGTGATAATGTCCTTACTCTTAATGTTAGCAGAGTTTGGAATCACTTTAGTTATTTGGACAGGCTGGCTGCTGCTAAAGGATTATGGAATAAGTGGGCTGAATACTTAAATTTATACGACCCTGATAAAGCAAGATTAAAGCTTCTTTACCATGGAGAAGAGGTTGGTGGATCAAGAGCTTGGGGTGGATCTTTGATATGGGTATTGGAGTAGGGTAACTAAATGTTAATAACCCCAGATATAGAGAAACCATTAATAGAAGCATGATATACTTCATAAAACTTCAAATAGGCAAAATAGGTTTTGTAAACCTATCGTAAAGACCGTTTTCTTATAAATAAGCCTAGGTTCTTCTGGATACCCCCCTACCTATACAGGATCGGCAAACTCCCAGCCTCTTCTCCCGTACATAATTTTTTTTAGAAAAAACACCCCAAAGACTCCCCTATTTAGAGGGATGATGTCCATATATCAAAAGGGTTAAATTCGCGCCAATCCCAACCTTGTTTTAGGGTCGATAAAATAACCACTACTTGTATACTTGAAAAGAACACAATAATCCGAGTCCAAAATCCCGATAAAACCTAGGCTCAGAATGACTAAAAAACAGGAACTTGAAAAGAACACACCTAAGACGGCTATTTACGCCAGGGTTTCCACCGCTGGCCAGAAGCTTGAGTCTCAGATAGATGAACTCAAGTCTTACTGTGAAAAGAAAGGTTGGTCTAATGTCGTCGTCTTTGCTGAAAAAGCCTCTGGAGTTGATTCAGACCGACCTGAACTAGCAAAAATGCTTAAGCAATGCTTCAAACTAGAGATTTGTCGCGTTGTCGTTTATGATTTAAGCCGACTCTCTAGGAGAGGGGTTACTGATACGATTGCTCTCATGGATAAGCTTAAAAGGAATAATGTCGACTTATTTTCATATCATGAAGATTTAAGCTTTGAGGGGGAGCTAGGACTTGTCCAGGTCTCTCTCTTCTCAGCCTTTGCAAATATCGACTACGAGCTGAGAAGGGAAAAGCAGAGAATAGGTATAGAGAAGGCTAAGGAAGCCAATGGAGGAAAAGCTCACTGGGGTGGAGCTACTAGGGTCAGAAGCACTAAGAACGATAAAAAGATCAAGCAAATGAGGGAAGACGGTATCTCCATCAGGGAAATATCGAAGAGGCTAGGGATAGGGGTGTCTACCGTTCAAAGGGCTTTGAAGGTTATTTACTAGAAAACAAGGAGCATACCTATATCATAAGAGAATGTTACTTTTCAAAGTTATTGAAAAAACATTACTGTCTTAAGATTTTCCATTCCTAAAGACCAACGGATTTCAGAAAAACGATAATGCCTAAATGGGTTCTCCATGTTAAGAATTAATGCCTTTTCATTGGGGTTAACCGATTTAGATAGATAATCACTAGCTGTAAAATTTAGTTCGTAAACAGTATCATTACCCGTTATTAATTCTATCTTGTCTGCAAAGTAGTTAGTTTTAATGGGCCGGTTGCTCTTATTTATCAAATAAAATCTAATAAAAAGATTGTTTGAAGAATCTTCGAATATATGTGTCGCTACACCTACTTTTTTTTCTTTATGTGAACCATGAAATTTTCCATCTTTGATAAATGGGATCACCCTAGGATCAACAGCATAACCTAAATAACTTTCAATAACCATATTCCTTCCATCCGATCTACTCTGAGTTCGAATAGTTTGAATACCGTTTGATGCACATCCTGACAAAAACAAGAAGATCAATATAAAAAATAAGCTTTTTATTAAGTTTAACATTTCAATGAACATCGAGTCTTAAATTGAGAAAATATGTTTTAGCTTCAGAAAGTAACGAACAACCAGGTAAAAAGATAAATTCATTACATCTAAAACTACCTAGAAGCTTACTCAACCCCTAAATTATAGAAAAAACAAGTTCACCTCTAGATGAACAAAAGTGAACCTAATTGTGAACTAGACGAAAGCTATAATATTTATCAAAGAGAACACTCAGTGAACAAAAGTGAACAAAGATTACATCTCAGTAGAAGACTACGCGAAACACGTCAAAGGGGTTTCTAAGTCCTACGTTCACAGGCTAGTAAGAGAGGGAAAGCTAGATCACATAAAGAGAGAGGGAAAAACCCTCATCTTAACGGATATGACGCCAGAGCTTTTAGAAAAGCTTGGGAGAACTCCAGAACCCGAACCCGTAGAAGCAGAGGTTCACGAAGAGTTCACAGAAGAAGAACCAGAGATCTCTGGTTCAGAATCAAGTTCACAAGAAGGTTCACTTGTTCACAAGATAAATGAACTAGAAGACAACTTAGCGAATAAGCTAGATAATCAGACCAAAACCGTCATGAGCCTAGCGAAACAAGAGCAATTCTTAAGAGCTACAGAGCTAAAAATCCAAGAGATTGAATCCAAATATTCCAAAGAATTGGAACTAGAAAGGGATCGTTACAAATCATTAGATTCTAGGTATGAAGAGGCCATAAAGGACCGTAATCAGCATCTAGAAGAAGTGTCTAAGGGCAGGAAATCAGTGACAAAATGGGCAGTCTCCTTTATTGCCACTGTCATTGCTTTTGCAGCTTTAACCTACTGGATTTTGATAGATCACACAGAAAAAGTAGAAGCCGTTAGGAAAGATAACCAAACCAAGATAGAGGAGGTTGAAATAGACCTCAATTACAGGATAGATCAAAACCAAGCTAACCATGAAAAGGAGGTTCAATACCTCAAGTCTGAAAAGGAACGTGAACTTAGTGAACAAAAGGAGCTTTACCAAGCAACTATAAAAAGTTCTGATGAAAGGTGGACTACCCAAATGGCCCAGATCATCAGCGTTTCAGCCAATCAGAACAGTGAACTAAGGAGTGAACTTAGTGAACTACGTTCAAAACAGAGCAAGGATCAAGAGAAAATGAATGCCTTAGAGGTTCAGCTTAGGTTGTCACTGGAAAAGGTCAGTGAACTCAAGGAGTCTATCAAAGCTAAAGAGGCTACTCCTGAACCGATACTATTAGAAGTCTTTGAACCCGCACAGACCACAGCAAACACTCAAAATGAACCTCTTTTTAAGGAAAAAGAAGTTCAAGAGTTAAAAAAATAAGAAGCCTTTCTTGTTTCTTCTTTCTTATAATAAGTAGGGGGGAGAGAAATACACGAAAAGGGGGAGAGGAATACACAGAAAGGGGAGAGAAATACACCTGAGGGGGAGAGGTTGAGCATAAGTCTCCCCCTCTAACATTAATGAATGGAAAAGAAGGCAGACATTGTTCAATCTAATGACCTGGTTAGATCGTTTCCTCATATCGACAACGATATTACCCTTTCCGTTGTTCAGAAGCGTATTCTTTTCTTCCTGATAACCAAGATCAGAGAAGAGGACTCTCATCCTAAGGGAGATAACTGGATAAGGGTTAAGACCAACGACATGATAAAAGATGTTTTCACCTCTAGGGGAGGCAAGGAGGCAAAGGATGCTTTGTCGGCCTTAGATGAGTTGAGGGACAAGAAGTATGACCTTTTGATAAGGTACAGGGACAAGGAGGGCGTTCTAATGGAACGATTAACCAAGTGGATCTTAGAGATAGACCGTCCCGTTGTAGCTAGTGGTTATTTGGACGTGAGTATGCCTGATTTGATCCTGGACCATGTTAGAAACCAAGAGTCACTATTTACCTTGCTGGATATGCCAACGGCTAAGAGATTGAAGTCTTATGCCCAGCTAAAGCTTTGGGAGTTACTAACCTCTCATGCTTCTCTAGGTAGTTGGGAAGTAAGTATAAAAGACTTAAAGAGATTGCTGGAGATCAAAGATGACTCCTACAAGAGACCATCGGACTTTAGGAAGCACGTCTTATCAAAGTCAGTGGATGCCATAAACAAAGAGACCAGGCTATCCGTTCAGTTTGAAATCATTAGAGATAAAACAGGTGTTCACTTCACCATATCACAAGAGAAGAAGAACCTCTCCACCTACTCTCCTGAATTACAGGCTGAACTAAAGGCAAGAGGGGTCCAGCACCTAAAGAAATGGGAAGCTGAAGGTGTCACCCCGACTCATTGGAAAAAGGCCTTAGAGATGGACCTAGAGCCGGCTCACCTGGTCATAGAGGCCAAGAAGCATAGAGACCAAGACAAGGCAGGTGAGGAGAAGGCTAAGGCTAAACTAACACAAGCTGAACGTATGAAGAAGAATCGAGAGTGGTTTTTGTCTCATAAAGATGAGTTTCCAGACAATACCTACGAGGATGGGATCACTGTTTTTGTGGGTGGGAGTAGAGGGATAAATTATGCCAGTGAGGATTTTTTCGCGCAAATCAAAAAATAAAATAGAACCTCCTGACAGGCATTTTTACCTTTCATAATATAGTAAATATTAATAACGGGTTGATATGATCACTTATACTCTTCATCACGATATGTTCGGTTCCCAGATGCCAGTATATTTAGCTCTACGGCATATGTAATTGCCTCAATAAAATAGTAGTAGTTTGTTTGACAGATTCCTTAAGCAGAGGAAGATGTCTTAAAACAGGTCAAAAATAAAGACCCAGCCACATAAGTAACCGGATCTATTTATCTCAGATTGAAGCCCCGAGAGCGATAGCATTTTAGGAAGCTTATCCTGTAAGGCAAGCATGCCTTTGCTGGATCTTTTTTGGAGACCCCCACCTTTATTGGAGGATCTTTTGAAAGATTCATTATTAGCGGAGGGCATCCGTTTAAATGCCCGTATGGATAAGCACGGCATCACTTTCGATGTTTTAGTCAAAGCAACCGGCATAAGGCCACACTATCTAGATCGAGTGCTGAAGGGTATTTACCCAATCACAAGACCCGTTTGTGCAGCCTTAGACGAGTTGATAGGCGATGATGAGGGAACGACTTTCGAGCTTTGCACGAAGGGAGGAACCTCAAATGAGTAGCGTTCATATACCATCCGATAGCTCGACCTTTGCGGATCATCCGGAGGGTGAACCTATACCTTGCTTTATCACAAGTATTAGGGAAAGCATGAAAGGCCAGGTCATTGTATTTAGGACCAAATACGGCTATGCTGGAAAAAGCTTTGTTGGCAATTATGCCCGAAGCTATGCTGATAAAACATGCTCACTCTTTGGAGTGAAGGAGTTGAGAGACTTAGTTAAGATGAAAGCCTTTGCTACATTCAAAGGAAACCCTAACTTTGCTTTTGATTTTACTCCAGCTTTAGAGGTCGAGTTAAATGAAAGAGATCAACACTTCCTCAAAACGGGGGAGGTGTGAGTCATGAAATACAATTTCACTGTTTTAGATGCTGGAAGGCATCAGGGGAAGACTATTGCACAAAGTCTTAGGGTAGATTTCAAACTCTGCTTTTCTATTGCAATCAATGTAGATGGGAAGGTA
>Ga0208427_1001014_pt1 | contig 11950 bp, 27 predicted proteins | sample DEB08_DNA_FD_184532 | JGI IMG/M metagenome (GOLD analysis project Ga0208427, IMG submission 184532) | Aqueous microbial communities from the Delaware River and Bay under freshwater to marine salinity gradient to study organic matter... | ecosystem: Environmental > Aquatic > Marine > Coastal ...
TTTGTATCGCGCCCCGCCTGGGTGGCTCCATTCTCCCTTCGCAAATGTCGATGGCTTCCTGCTCAGTGTCTACAGTGCAAACGTAAGCGGTTTTTTTCCGCTCTGGACAGTAGCCTTGAATCACGTACCTTTCTCGTTTTTGGTGGTAGTGCATGGCGTACCTCAGAACGGGATATCAGAGTCAAAATCATCAGCAGGCGGAGGCTCTTTAAAGCCACTGTCTTGCTTCTGTTCCTTCAGATCACCGACAGAAATAGACATAAACTTGCCGTTCTTCCCGTCCTTGATCCAGGCGGAAATCCACCTTTCTTCGCCGTTCCAGTTCATCGAGCCCCGGTAGTCGGGGCGCTTGGGGTTGTCGCCCTTGTCGTTCCGAAAAAGAACGCCGGAGTTTGTGTTGTCGTAGTCGGTCATGCGGCCTCCATCTGGCTTATCGCTTTGGTTAGTTTCTGGTTGAACTTCTCGATTTCGAGAATGAAATCTGCCTGCCACTGTTCATCACGCTCTACAGTGATGATTAGCTGCTTCTCAAGGTCTGGGTGATAGGACATAAAGTCCCACTGGGGCTTGTCGAAAATCAGCATCAAGCCCTGAACCTGGGGGAAATACTCGGCGGGGCACTTTCGCTTCCGCAGATATTCAACGTGCTTCGCAGGCGAAGGGCATTTGATCTCAAGCCCACCTGAATCAGTCAGACCGTCTGGTGATCCCCCTATCACGCCAGAGCCTAGCTCTACCGTAGCAAAGCCAACTTCTGTTACAGCGTTTCCGGTTTCTAGCTGGTAGTACGTCCTGGCTTCAGGCTCCAACTCCGTCCCCCTTGTCATCCACTCGGAAGTGAATGACTCCAGGGGCTTGAGGGAAATCTTTTCGGCTATCAGCTCGTTGATGTACTTGTCCTGGGAGGCCGAAGCCTTGCCGGTAGAAGTGAATACGTCCTTGAACCGAGAGGCCGTAGGAACGCCAGAGCGAACCGCAAACCACTCGGGGGTGCCTTGCTCCATCGTGTGAATAATCACGCTGCTACCCTCTCTGAGAGCCACTTGTGGGCAGGCTTCAGTTTCACGGGTGGAACCTTGTCGGGGGAGAATTCGTCCTCAGACACGCCGCAGGCTTTGTAGAACTTTGCTTTATCCTCGTCAGAGGCAAGCTCAAGCAGCGCCACAATGCCCTCCTGGTTCTCCTCGTCGCTGTAGAGGGGCATGTCCTCTCCGGCGTAGATCGACAGACCCAGACCATGCAAAGCCAGCGCCTTTACGAAACAACGCTTGACTGCGGTATTGATGTGGAAGGAATTGGGGTTGGTGATGGGCTTGTTGCCATTGAGGACTGGCAGAGTCTCGGCCCTGGCGATCATTCTCTCGCCGTCCTTAACCGTAACCTGTACCGTTACAGCCATCGTCCCATCGTCGTAGCGCACTGAGTTGCAATGCTCGTACTCCGATTCTGGGTAGTGCGTCATCAGGATATGATGCGCGTGACTCCAAGACAGGTAACTAAAGCCCTGTTTCTTTTCAACCATGCCTGAAACGTCAATGGCATGGAATTTGTCGTAAACTTCTTTTGCAAAGCTCATCTGTATTCCCTCTTGTTTTCCTCTCGCCACTTCCTGTAAAGCAGCAGTTCGAGGTATTTGATTGGGTTAGCGTCAGCGTACTGCTGGAGGCGCTGACGGTATTGGTAGCGGTTGTCTGTGACTGAGATGATCATGCGTCTCTCCACTCCTCTCCGGTGAATTCCTCGTAGCTGGCCCTGTACTCGTCCAAGAGCCGCTGGCCGATCATTGCTACGTCGATGCCCTTGTTGAAATCTTCAGGGCTGAACATCGCTTCCCAATCGGTTGCGTTTGAGAAGAAAGACTTGAAGGCTTCTTTGTGGAGTTCCCACTGGCGGTCTGCTTCGGCATCTTCCATCGCGTCCTGGCGCATGGCCGGATTGATGGCCCTGGCGTGGCCCATGATTTCTCCGAAGTCATCCATGATGCTCATCTTGCTTACCCCTTTCTTATTGAACTTTCAGTATTCTAAGAAAGTAGAACAAGAGAGTCAAGCATATTTCGGAAGAAAGTTAGACGGGCGTCTATTTGGCTTCGCGGTCTAGGACTTGCTCGATAAACGCAACGGTTTCAGGGCTGGCATTCTCAAGCGCAGTCAAGATCGCCGGCGTTTCTGTGCGGGGAGTTTCTGAGAGCAGTTGCCATGCTTCCAGGCCGAAGGCTTGCGCCATCATATCCAACTTCTGGACGCTTGGTGCGGCCTTTTGGGAAAGGTATAAGTATATGCTTTTATCGCTTATACCCGACTTGTCCCGCAATATCTGCGGGTTCCAATCCCTTTTTGCCATCAGCTTACGCAGGTTTTCCGCCAGTATTTGGGTTGCAGGTTTATTCATACGCGCACCATAACAGACGATTGTCTGAAAATTGTTAGAATTTGTGCTTGCAATGTATACACCTTTCTTAGAAAATGCTTACGCATGAAACGATTTAATCTCAGGAAGGAAACGGTACGGCTGATTAAGTCAGCCCCCCTCAACGTGGTGCAGGTTGCTCATCTGGTCGGTGTGGAGCCTGCAACGGTCTACAACTTCCTCAACGGCACCAATACGGGCGTGGATACGGTTCAGGCCATGTATGACGTTCTGGCAAAGCTGGAAAGGAAGCGAGAGGCCGCATGAGAACCCCCTGGCAATCAGATTCAAATTTCGGCGGTCTGGTTGCCCCTCGCCTCTGCATCTTCGGGTGCAGGGGCTTTTTTTTACAACAACGATGAAGGGGCGAAAAGATGGCTGAGCTACCTTGGTTCCGAATGTACAGCGATGCGGTGGACAACGTGAAGCTGAGAATGCTTGCGTTTGAGGATCGTTGGCACTATGTCGCGCTTTGTTGCTTGAAGCGTCAGGGCATTTTGGACAAGACCGATGACCCGAACTTCAGGCGTATGGTTGCGATCAAGTTAGGCATCCAGTTGACCGACTTAGAGGAGGTCGAAAGACGGCTTCAAGAGGTCGATTTAATAGGCGATAACTTTGAGCCTGTAGGGTGGGCAGAGCGACAGTTTGAATCCGACTCAAGTACCGAAAGGGTGCGTAAATACAGGGCTAGACAGAAAGAAACGAAACTGAAACGGGAGTGTAACGTTTCAGTAACGGCCCAAGAGACAGATACAGAATCAGATACAGATAAAACACATACGTCCCCTAGCGGGGACTCTGAAGGCGATAAATCGCCTACGTGTCCACATCAAAAGATTGTTGATCTGTATCACAAACGCTGTCCAGACCTCCCCAGAGTCCGAACCTGGGAGGGTCAGCGCAAAGAAAACCTCCGGCAACGCTTCCGCACCCATTCAAATCTCGAATGGTGGGAGTGGTTTTTCACGGTGATAAACACCCTGGATTTCTACAACGGACGCCTGGAGGGCAAAACGTGGAGGGCAAACCTCGACTGGATCGTTAAACACTCAAACTTTCAGAAACTGGTGGATATTTGCTATGAGCGAACCGAAGAACAAGTCGCATAGAGAATTTCCCAGAGAGTGGGAATTTAAACGCTGTTTCGAGAACTGTGAGCGGTATCTGGACTCTCGGGCCTCGGACGGGAACTACGTCCCGAAGAACCCGAATATCAGTTGCCCGTTCAACTTCATGGCGATGATCGACGAAATGATCAGTCGACTGACGCCGAAGAACGAAATCGAGCAGCTTCACGGCACGATGTACGTGATTTTCAGAAACCGTTGGTATTCGCATCACTATCCCGAGGGCGAGAAGAAATCCCTGCCAGCAGCGCCGAAGGTGGCCGCATGACCTGGGTCAAGGGACAGACAGGAAACCCAGCAGGCTCTAAACCGAAGTGGCCGTACCCAGTTGACCTGAACGCTCCGGTTTTGGTGATGACGGACAAGCACGAAACGGTCTGCAAGGGAGCTTACGACTACGGCAAACGCCACGGCATCAAGATCAAGACTCGCTGGATGACAACAGGCGTGATTCTGGAGCGGGTGGCGTGAATGTTCAGGCAGCAGGAATCGACGCAACAGACCGCGAAGGGGTGCAGTCAATCGGTGATGCCCTTAAACGCGCAGGGTTCACAGGTGAGGCCATGACGCGATCACTGGAGCAGAACGACTGCCTGCATAAGTGGTGCAGGGTCATCAAGCAGCACCTCCGCAAGAACGGCGCAAACCTGACTGAAGAAACCGTGAAGGAATTGATCCTAAACGGCTTAGGGAACACCAGGGAAATCAAAGTTCCCGGCATGGAACCGCAGAAGGTCGCCATGCGCTCCAGCAAATACAAGCAACTCGATTCCGACCTGACGCCAGCAGAGCAACGCGCTGGGTTTATTTCAATGAACGAACTTTTAAACAGGGTCGAGGCATGGGCCGCGACTGATTTGGGGTTAGACCTAACAACGGAGAATAACGATGAAGCATGAGTGGAATAGAGACAGACCGGGATTTTTCAGCAGAAAGTCTTTGACCGAGAAGCGCATGACAGCCGATCAGAAGGACGAACACGCGCTTAACGTCATGGCTATGACTCAGACATTCCTGGCGAACGGTGGGGAGATTGAAACCTGTCCTCCCTGTCCGATGCCAACAACGTCCAGAAGGGCGGGGATACCAAAAAGCGCATGAGAGTCCTCGACCTGTTCAGCGGAATCGGCGGCTTCTCTCTCGGTCTGGAAAGGGCGGGAATGGAAACCGTTGCGTTCTGTGAGTACGACGAGAAATGCCGTCAGGTTCTCAAGAAGCACTGGCCTGACGTACCTCAATACAACGATGTGAGAACGCTCACAAAGGAGCAACTAGACAATGACGGAATCACAGACATTGGACTTGTTTGCGGAGGATATCCCTGTCAGCCATTTAGCACTGCCGGGAAGCGACAGGGCGAGGCAGATGACCGCCACCTCTGGCCGGAACTTTTCCGTCTTGTACAAGAAATCAGGCCCACTTGGGTCTTGTGTGAGAACGTTGCTGGACACATCAGTATGGGCCTCGACAGTGTGCTGGCTGACTTGGAAAGCGAAGGCTACTCCAGCCAACCGCTTGTTATTCCAGCTTGTGCCGTCGGTGCCTACCACCGGAGAGACAGAGTTTGGATTCTGGCCCACTCCGACAGTCTCGACGGGGGCGCAGACGGCACAACATCCAACGCCGGGGCAAACGGGCGGAACAAGTCTCGCGGGGGCGGTCAAGATGTGGCCCACGCCGGCGGCGAGAGATTACAAGGGGGGCAGGAAACTGGAAACACTGAAAGAGGCGGGGCGCAACGAAACGAACTCTTTGCCGGATGCGGTAAACGTAGCGAATCAGGAAGTTGGCTCCCTGAACCCGCAGTGGGTCGAGTGGCTAATGGGGTTCCCGGAAGGGTGGACAGACTTAAGCAGCTCGGAAACGCAGTAGTTCCCCAAATTCCTGAATTGATCGGCAGGGCCATTATGGAGGCTCATCATGCCTAGAGTCCCCCTTGAAAAGAAATCCATCGGACAACTTAAAAAACTGCTCGATGCGGCTATGTCCAAATGGGTTAGGCGCAACTGGTCAACCGATGGCGAGACAGTGGACTGCTTCACTTGTGGAATCAACAAGCCAATCAAGGAAATGCACTCAGGCCACTACATTCCAAGAACGCAGGGGCCGACGAGATATGACGAACGAAACCAAAGACCGCAATGCCCAGGTTGCAATACTTTTCGGAGTGGTATGCCCCACGCCTTCCGCAAAAACCTTGTGGCAGAAATTGGGGCCGAGGAAGTGGAAGCACTGGAAGCCTTATCCGCGATTAGCTGGAAGTGGGACAGATTCGATCTCATCGCAAAAATCGCCTACTACAAGCAAGACTTGAAGGAACTGGAATGAGCGTAACCCCAATCAGTGAGTTTGCCTACGCAGTCAAAGGCTTTGCCGAGGACTTGGACAAGAAGGCTTCTGCTGGCGGGGTTGAATTTATTGCCTATGTCATTGAGTTCGCAGACGGAACGGTGGGGCATGGATTCATCGGCGGCTTAACAGACGAATACCAGATAGTTGGGCATCTTCACGCCCTGCAAAACCTGCTCACAGAGGGACAAGATAATGGATGATTTGTACCAGTTTGCAACACCAAGGCAGAGAGAATACCTCGATGCTGTTAAGCAGCATGGAAGTTACAGGAGCGCAGCAAAGGCTCTTGGCGTGAGCCATCAAGTCGTCATGCGAACCGTCAATGCAGTGAAGCACAAGGCCGCGAAGCGCGGATATGCCCCTGACTACGATTACACTCGACCAGTTCCAGAAGGATTCGCCGTAAAAGGCGTTTCAACCTACTACAACGAGGAAGGCGTACCGACAGGCCAGTGGGTTAAGTCGGTTCAAGACAGGGACGCGCAAATTCAGGCGCTCATTGAAAGAATCGAAAAAGCCACGGAGTCGGTCAAGCCTTTGAAGCCTGTTAAATCTCCCAAAGAGGTCGATTGTGACCTGTTGACGATTTACCCGCTTGGCGACCCTCACCTGGGAATGTACGCGCACTCCCAGGAGGCCGGAGAGGACTTCGATTGCGACATTGCAAGGCAAGACCTCGTAAACGTGTTCGGGTATCTGGTAGGCGCTGCGCCAAAATCAGAGGAGTGCATAGTCCTCAACGTGGGCGACTTTTTCCACGCAGATGACCCAACTAACAGAACACCGCAAAACAAAAATCAGCTTGACGTTGATGGGCGCTGGCATCGAGTCCTTGAGATTGGTTTTTACCTCGTCATTGACTTGATTTCTCTGGCGCTGAAGAAACACAAAACGGTCAGGTTCCGAAGCACCCCAGGCAATCACGACCCGAAATCGACCATCCCCCTGACCCTGTTTATTCGGGCTTGGTTCAAGGATGAGCCGAGAGTCATCGTTGAGGATTCCACGAAGATTCACCAGTACCACGCATTCGGGAAGTGCCTGTTCGGATTCACCCACGGCGACAAGATTCGCAAGCCTAACGAGATGGGCGCACTGATGGCAGTCGACTGTGAACAACTGTGGAGCGAGTCAAAGCACCGCTACTGGCTGCATGGTCATTTCCACTCGAAGAAAGTCGAGGAGGTCATGGGCTGCACGATCGAAGGCTTTAGAAACCTTGCGCCCAATGACGCATGGCACCAGGGCGCGGGTTATCGGTCAGGCCGAGATTTGAACGCGATCACTTATCACAAAGATTACGGGGAAATCTCCAGAAGTGTTTGCGATATATCGAGGGTGAAAACATGAGGGCTTTTGACAGGCAGGCAGGCGGCGATCACTACAAGGATATGCCTATCCAGCCAGCGGAGTTTATTCACACCAACGGAATTGGGTACATGGAGGGCAACGTCATCAAGTACGTCTGCCGCCATCGCCGGAAAAACGGCATCGAGGATTTGAGAAAAGCAGTCCACTACCTCGAAATGCTGATCGAACTGGAGAACAAAAGTGGATGCGCTGAGAAAAAGGATTGAAATCCAGAAAGGCTACCAGATGGGCAGGGAGGAAGATGACCTTCACGACCATTATGTCGAATTCTTCACGGAGGCCCTGGACTGGGTTCTGGAACAGATTGATGCGCTTGAGTGCGCTGAAAAGAAAGCGGCGCATGACGGCGAACTGACAGAGGCCCAGGAGGTTATCAGGGAGCATATTCAATGCGCTACCTGCGAGGACTGATACTGTTAATGCTTGTTACGGGGTGCGCGACACAGGATTGCGCTTCTGATCTGTCCCGACCACTGTCGGAATGCTTGACAACAATCAGGCCAGCAGCTCCATCGGAGTGGGTAAAGATTCAATGCGACTGGGGCCATGAAGTGATTATCAGGGCCGGGAGTATCAAGGGTAACGAGTGTGATTGCGTAGGAGGACGATGTGGAAGATGACAAGCCGGAAGCGGCAGCGGTATATGGGTTATGCGGGACGATGCTCCTGCTGGTGTTCATCCTGTTTCTGATGTTCGGGTGCAGTACGCAGCCACTCACAGAGGCTCAGATGGACAAAGTGGTCGATGCGAGGTTGCAGGACGGTTCAGATGAAACCTGCTGGACAGTCATGGGCGCAGAGGTCTGGTGCCGGAAGCGAGTGAGGGACGTTGACGAATGAGAAAAGAGGTCATAGGCAGCGCGACCCTTTACCTGGGCGACTGCATGGAAATTTTGCCGACACTCGGCGAGGTCGATGCGGTGGTTACTGATCCGCCTTATGGCATAGGGATAGACGGGCAAAACAAGAGCAAGGCCAGAAACCCGAAACAAAACCGCAAGGCCCATGAATTCATGGGATGGGACAAAGAAATACCGAGAGAGGAGGTTTTTCGTGAGATTGAGCGAGTTTCAACACATCAAATTGTGTGGGGCGGCAACTACTTTGTGGAACACCTTTGGCAGTCAAAAAAGGGATGGCTTGTGTGGGACAAGGGCCAGCATGGTTTAACCATGTCGGATGCAGAGCTGGCTTATACAAACCTAGATCGCCCACTTCGCATTAAAACCATGAACAGGTCTGAGCTTGCGCGAGATGGTACGCAGCACCCGACGCAAAAACCTGTAGCACTGATGGAGTGGTGTCTTTCTCAAATTCCTGACGATAACAGAATCCTCGATCCATTCATGGGCAGCGGCACCACTGGAGTCGCCTGCATGAACCTCGGACGGGAGTTTATTGGCATCGAGTTAGAGCCTAAATATTTCGATATAGCTTGTGAGCGCATCCGTATGGCTCAAGCGCAAGGGAGGCTGTTCGCATGAGGCACAGAACACTCGCAGAGCTTTCCCTGCTCGTCTACTCAGAATGGCACGACATAATCGAGGGTTTTGAATACCGAATCGACGGTCAGGTCGTATCAATCGCAGGAACGAAAGACGGGAGGGATTTCTTCACAGACGCCAGATTCCTGCCAAGATGGGAGGACGGCCTAGGGCTTGTCTCAGGCGGTTTCTGGGACGTTGCCTCAGACCTTAGCGTTAGGATAGCCAGAGAGGTTCGCGGGCCTGTAACGCTCACAGGACACTCTGCTGGCGGGGCCATCGCGCTGCTGGTCGGGGCAAACTTGGCTTCGCATCGGATGCCAGTGAAGGAAATAGTAACGTACGGCGCACCTAGGGTCGGAAGGCTGAAAATCCTCGATGACGTAAATCACTGTCACTACCGCTACGGCAGGGACTTGGTGACATACCTGGGCATCAGGGGCAGCAAGGGCAGGCTTGTGAAGGTCGGCAAGCCCTCAAAGTGGTGGCCTAACCTAAAAGACCATTCAATGCTGAAATATCGGGAGGCGGTATGAGTAAACCGTGGAAAGTGGTCTGCGAATGCTGCGGCCAGGAAGATGAATATCAAGACTATACCGCCATGCAGATGATCGTGGCGAGCGGCGGGTATTGCTATGTGAGAGTGTCGAAGTCGGAGTCTGTCCTGGCTTGCTCTACCTGCCATGCGGAAATGATGCCTTTGCGGGAGAAGCACTACGAAGCACTCCGGCAGGACGTTAAGGAATGGGTTGAGGCCAAACGCGCAGAGAAACCGAAGATTGCAGCCGTGGAGTCGATTCATTGAGGTGGAAGAACTTTACCCCCTCAGAGTTTGCTTGTACGCACTGCGGGGAGAACAAGATCAAATATGGACTCATTGACACGTTACAAGACATACGCGATGCGGTTGGCAGTCCTCTCAGGATTAGCTCTGGCTACCGTTGTCCTAATCACCCTATCGAGGCTCGAAAGGCTACGCCAGGAGAGCATAGCGAGGGTACATGCGCTGATGTTGCGGTTTCACATGAAACAGCATGGCACGTTCTTAAAGCGGCTATGGCGCATCCCAGAGTGACGGGGGTCGGGGTCAATCAGAGAGGAACGGGGCGCTTTATTCACATTGGAATAGGCGAAGGGAAAACAGGACGGCCCAGGCCGAGGGTGTGGAGCTATTGAACATTTACGAGAAGATGAATCGAGCCTTATGGATTGCCAGACGGTATTACCCCGTATCTGAGAATCAATACATGCTTGCCGTACTGAAGGCGTTTGAGGTGGAACTGGATGAATCGTAGCTATATCGAAAACGAACTGCGCTGGTACTTTCAGGATTATCCAGATATGGGCTGGAAGCGCGACCCTCAGATACTTTTGAAGGCACTGAATTGCTTGCAAGGTGACAGGTACATCAGGCTGACGCGCTCACGAGAGAAAGACGAGAGGTTTCTATACGGCTGGCTGAAAAACAGGGTTCGCTTATGACAAATCGAAAATGGCAGTTGAAAGAGCAGTTGGAAAAAGTGTTGGAGTTCCTTCAGTTTCATGTTGATGAAAAGGGATTCCCCCCATCGCTGGCAGAAATCGCAGATCATTTCGGATGCAACTCAAAGAATTCGGCAAAGCTCTGGATTGAGCATCTTGAGTCGCAAGGGAGGATAAAGGTAACTCCCGGCATTGCCAGAGGGATCAAGATTGTTTCATGTGAAGCAACTCACTGTACGCATGTGCAAACAGATTGCGTTGAACCGCCGTAAAATTACACGCTGAACTCTACTTTTTCTGGGAGATTCGGCCCTTGAGTACCCTTACTAACATCACCGCGAATGGCACTTATGACATTCAGCCGACAGGCCAAGATATTCAAGTGGCTGTCATTGTCCATGCAGATGCGACATTCGGTAGCGGCACACTGACGTTTCTTACTCGATCTGTTGACGAGTCAGGAGATGGAGAAACGCTTGACACTAACCCCTCAACGATTGCGGCGGGGCACCAGCAGCGGTTTCTGATTGGTAAGAACATGCTACTTCAAGCGAAGCTGGCAGGCGCTACCTCTCCAGATATCAACATCACTCACACGACACTTTAAGTCATGCTTGCTGACGTTCTTTACGCTCCGCTATATGCGGATATTCTGGACGTTTTGTATGGCGAAGATGGGGCCATACCATCGTTTCAGTTAAACCTGAATAGTTCGCTAACGCCGAAGTATGCGCTAGGGAGCATGACCCCATCCTACACCCGCGCCACCACAGCCACCTTCACTGATTACCAAGGCAAGAACACTGATGCCCTGTCGAATCAGGCAAGGATTGAGGGGAATCGGGTAGTCAGGAATCTGATCACTGCATCAGAGGATATGACGAATGGGGCTTATGCGACAGGCGGCGGCGGCGGTATAACCGTCGACTCTGCCACGCAAGCTACCTTTGATGGCACCTTCGACTCAATATACCAAGCTGTCACCATTGTTGATGATGGTTCAGGCGCTGGTGGCAGGACTTTTACCTTCAGTGTTAGCGTTAGGTTAGTCTCTGGAACGATTACGGCGGATAGTAATGTTTACCTTGATATGCAGGGTAACGCTATCAACAACACTGCTAATCAAAACATCGGCAGCTCGATTACCAGCACAGCACAACGATTTAGCATAACTCAATCAACAGATGCCGCCGGAACAAGCGTTGAAGCCCTTTTGCTCTCACGAAACGACGCTATTACGCTTGAAATCACTGATTGGCAACTCGAAGAAGTCACAGGCAACATCACACACGCGCCAAGTGAGTATGTCTCTACGGGCGTGGGGACGGGGGGTGAGCTTTGGGATAATACTCCAGACACAGTGGCGGCATCTTGGACAGATAACGGTGACGGTTCGTGGACGCACGATGGTACTGCCGGAACTAATGATGCGACTGAATCATCACCATTCTTGCCAGCGGCTGGCAAAACATACGTCGCCACCTATACGGTATCTGATTACACGGCAGGGACATTTCTAATCGGGTTTAGTGGGGGAACCGGATCGCCTAGAACTGCTAATGGCACGTACACAGAGGCGTTTACCCCGGCATCAACGACATTCTTTACTCTACGCGCACAATCCTCGTTCGCTGGAACGGTCAGCGACATCTCAGTCAAAGAAGCCGACCACGGCCTCAATCGAGATGGGGTCAAGGCTTTCAATTACCACAATGGGAATAC
>Ga0208427_1001016_pt1 | contig 11940 bp, 17 predicted proteins | sample DEB08_DNA_FD_184532 | JGI IMG/M metagenome (GOLD analysis project Ga0208427, IMG submission 184532) | Aqueous microbial communities from the Delaware River and Bay under freshwater to marine salinity gradient to study organic matter... | ecosystem: Environmental > Aquatic > Marine > Coastal ...
CAAACTTGCCATTGGGCAAACTTGATACCCTGACAAGTTGTAAGGTGCTAAATTTAATCTTAGTATTCTATATTTCTCTAAGCCTTTTATTTTTTTATTTTTATCTGTCTTAGGATTACCTTCTCTAAAACAAAGTTTGTTTGGTTTACTATATTCTAATTGTTTTTTCATACAACCTCCATTTGTTTTATATTATTATATTTCTTATAGTAGTTTTTAAATATTTGTAAACATTTATTTTTGCTTATCACTTTATTTAAACTACTACACATTATCGGACAAGTTTCATCATGCTCACAACCATAGATTGTATGTAGTAATTCATGATAAACAACATTCCTCAAATAGTTTTCACTTTTAACTACAGCTTTTTTAGTTATCCAAATAATATTGCCATGTAATTTTGCCGTGCCAAGTACATTACAATTTTTATTTTCTCCAATTCTCACATCTATTCTAGGCAATTGAAGACCCTCATTTTTTAATTCATAAATGAGGTTTATAACTTTCCGTCTTAGTTTATAAACTTCACTATCCATTTTATAGTTAGTAAAATTTTTAAGTTTATCATTTTTTCTCATGCAACCTCCAGTTGTTATTGTTATTTTAATTCTAACCCTTGCTTTTTAAAATCTTCTCTAAGCTTAGGATAGTCAACATACCTATTATAAGTTTGTATTTCACTCAATACATAGTTGAATTTTATATCCCAATCTACAAATTTAAAAGGGTCATTTTTTAATTCAACTAACTTATCAACTATTTTATACAGATTATCCACTTCATTGGTGTCATAAACTGATACATAGTTGTCTTTTTTCTGTAGCTTTTTAGCTATAGTTTTTTCTAAGTCTTTTAGTGTTGTCATTATTCCTCCATGTTTTTATTGTTATTTTTATATTCATTATTTTTATATTCTATTAAATCAAGTGTGGCAATACAACCAAAAACACCAAACCCAATTAATAAAATTATTGATAGTCCTAGTCCTAAGTATAGTTCTAACATTCAACCTCCAGTTTTATTTGTTTATTTAAATACAACAGTTTCAATACCTTTAATAAAAGCATTCAACCAGTCATAAATTTCTTTTTTAGTACCTCTATAACTTACATCGGTACAACTTCCACTTGTACTCATTATTTGTTCTATTCCATAATTACCATTATATTGACTTATATAATAGTGTCCTATATTCGAAACTAATTTACCATTTATTTTATAAGGTAAATATTTTTCAACCCTATTTTTAGTAAGTTTATTTAAATAATTTACTCTTATTTCTAAGTCTTTTAATTTCATACAACCTCCAATTGTTATTTTACTATAAAATAAGTGATAGTTTTAGCATCACTAGAAATTTTAACATCAACCCTTTTTTTAAGTTTTCTAGCCGTTTTTGTTAAATTTGCCAAAAATCTTTTTGACCATTTTACATATTTAAAAGTTTTAGTTTTCATAATTATACAACCTCCTATTGTATTGGTTTGTTTACCGTTTAAAGCTAACTACTAAGAGAATTACAGCTTTAATATTTTATTTGAGACTTTCCACTATCCACAAATCTAATTAAATTATTTTCAATCGCATTAGCTTTGAGCAAGTGAGAAGATTTTTTAGACATTCCACTAAAAGTGGAAAAACCCTTATAAGTTGAATTCGAGCCTAAGTTGTAATAAACATTTTCAACTTGAGCCAGTTCTCTCAATCTCATTCGAGTTTTTTTATCTAATTTTTTTATTTTTCTCATATTGATAGTTATAAACTAAGCAATAATTAAAACAAGAAAATAATTTATTAAATAAGCTAGGAAATAAGCCAATTATTTGAGGTGCGACACATTTGACCACCCAGAACAAAAAGAGAACATAGAATATTTTGAGCAAATCAAAGCAAATAAAAATATAAAAATAAAATGATTAATTAAGCTAGAAATAGCTTTAGAATTTGTAAAAAGTGTCTGCAATAAATAAAAGGATAAGTCAACATAATTCGACCCTGTTTAATAAATATTTTAGAATAATATTGTCACACTTAGAGCATTAAAAAATATATTAAATTAATTACTTTGGTTTGTTATTGCTTAGATTTTGGGAGATTGTGAGTAGTTATAAATTATATCTTAAAGACTTAAAAAGAATATTTTAAAGCCTGTAAACTAGATATATAAAAATATATATAAAATTTAGATATAATTCTTAGAGATTATTAGAGAATATTTCTAGTTGCTAATTAGAATCATTCTAAGGTGGGGTACATAAGAGACATGGGGGGTGGGGGTGGTAGTATATATACTGCTTACACAAAATGAAGAGATTTAGATTGTAAACTAGATAGCCTCGCCCTGCTAATTAGATTATATGGATTGTTATGTGAGAGATATTTATGTAGATTTCTGGACTGCCCCAGAGAGATATATATGTTTCACCCCCTGGAGAGTTACTAAATAGATTATACACCCCATGTTTACAAACGTCAACACTAAAATGCATAACAATAAAAAATATTTATGTTGTCAACTAGCTGTAAACCTGGTATAATAAACTCATGAATAATTCCTTTTTACCAGATGGTAATACAAAGCGAAAGCTAACAGAACAACAAGAGAACTTTTTACATGCTTTAAGTGGAGAAGCTAAAGGTAATATAACTAAAGCTTTAGAGATTGCAGGGTATTCCCCTACATCAAAGTCTCATGTAGTCGATAGTTTAAAAGAAGAGATAATAGAAGTCGCCAATAAGATACTAGCTACATCAGCTCCTAGAGCCTCACAGAAGATAGTGGAGATTCTAGATAGTGATGACCCCATTCCACAGGTATCTGCTAAACTACAAGCAGCTCAGACCCTCCTAGATAGGGTTGGTATAGCCAAGAGGGATAAGCTAGATGTTACACACACAGCAGCAGGTGGTATCTTTCTGTTACCTGAAAAGAAAACAATAATAGATGTTAATGCTGAGGATGTTGACAATGATGAATAGAAGAACAAGTTCTACAATTCCATTTGGTTATAAATTAAATTCTGATAATAAAACCCTTGAAGAAGTACCATCAGAATTAAAAGCTTTGAATGAAGCTAAGGATGGTGTTAAAAAGGGAGCATTCTCTTTAAGAGGTGCAGTAGAAATATTAGAATCAAATACTGGTAGAAAGCTATCAGCTATGGGTTTAAAAAAAATGATTGATAAAGATAACAAACAATATCAATCTAACACAAATGGTTTACTAAGTAGAAATGACAAAGAGACAGTATAACTACGGCTATGAGCAGAAAGCTAAGATAGCTGCTAGGAAAGCTGTTAGAGAAAAAGAAAAAGAAATTGAAAAGCTCAAGAAGAAACTTGAGAATAAGAAATATAAATTAAAAAAGAAAACAGAGGCTATATCTAAAGTTGATAAAGTAGATAACCCTGTTAAGAATGACAAACAAGGTACTGTTGTTACAGAGTCAGAGTACAATGAGTTACCTCAAAAAGTCAAGACACTATTAGAAGAAGAAAATAGTAAGATAGTATTTAAACCAAACGAAGGTCCACAAACAGAGTTTCTGTCAGCACCAGAACAAGATGTACTATACGGAGGTTCAGCAGGAGGTGGTAAGTCTTATGCTATGCTTGTTGACCCATTAAGATACATGCACATTAAAGAGCATAGAGCTTTGTTATTAAGAAAGTCTATGCCAGAGTTAAGAGAGCTAATAGATAAATCTAGAGAGTTATATCCTAAAGCTTTTACAGGAGCTAAGTTTAGAGAAGTAGAAAAGATTTGGAGATTTCCTTCAGGTGCGTCATTGGAGTTTGGTTATCTGGATAGAGATGCTGATGTTTATAGATACCAAGGTCAATCCTATACATGGATAGGTATTGATGAGCTAACTCAGTATCCAACAGAATTTCCTCTGCAATATTTGCAATCACGATTGAGAACAACAAACAATGAAATAAAATGCTACATTCGGTGTACTGCAAACCCTGGAGGAGTTGGAGGATATTGGGTTAAGAAAAGGTATCTAGACCCAAGTCCTCCTAACGAATCATTTACTGGTGAAGATAAAATAACAAGAAGATTTATACCAGCAAGATTAGAAGATAACCCATACCTTGCAGCAGATGGTAAGTATGAACAGATGTTACAATCATTACCTGCTGTACAAAGAAAACAATTATTAGAAGGTAACTGGGATGTTGCTGAAGGTGCAGCCTTTACAGAATTTGATTATGATACACATTGCATTGACCCATTTGAAATACCTAGAACATGGGAAAGAGTAAAAGGAATTGACTATGGTTATGCAGCAGAGTCAGCAGTAGTTTGGGGAGCAGTCGACCCAACAGATGAAACATTAATCATCTATAGAGAATTATATCAAAAAGGTTTAACAGGTGAAGACCTAGCTAAAAAGATTTATGAGTTTGAAAAAGAAGAACGACTATCTATTCAAGGTGTACTAGACTGGGCAGCTTGGGCTAAGACAGGAACAACAGGACCAACTGTTGGAGAAGTATTAGCTAAAGCAGGACATAAACTTAGAAGAGCAGATAAGAATAGAATACAAGGTAAGATTCAAATACATGAAAGATTAAAAACAAATGATAAAGGTAGACCTAAGTTACAAATATTTAAAACTTGTCCTAACCTTATAAGAGAAATTCAATCTATTCCTTTAGACCCTAACAAGCCTGAAGATGTAGATACGAAAGCTTCAGACCATGCTTACGATGCTTTAAGATATTTAATTATGTCTAGACCTAGAGCTAGAAGTGTATGGGATGAGATGACAACAATAAAACGATGGACACCATCAGACCCAACATTTGGATATTAATATGCCACTATATAGATTTAAAGATATTAAGACTGATAAAGAATATAATAAGGTTATGTCTTATGAAGAATTATTAGAATATTTAAATACTAATAAAAATATACAACAAGTATTTAAAATGAATATATTTAGATACTCAGATAACAATGGAGCAAAAGACCAGTTTACAGAATGGGCAAAGGATTCAAGTATAAATGATAATGGAGGTTTTAAAACTTATGGTAAAGCAAAAACGGACTATGACAAGAAAAAGGATGACAAAGAAAAAAATTAAAATAAATAGGAAAGCTAAAACTGAATTAGATAAATATCCACTAGTAGAAGTGAAGTGGTTAGATATTTGCTCTGACAGTTCATGGTTGTCAATGAAAGATGCTATGTCTATGCCTTTACCTATGTGTAATACTAAAGGACATTTGTTATCTCAAGCAAAAGGAATTACTAGAATATTTGGTGATTATTCAGAAGGTACTAAAGGTAACATTGAGGAGATAGGTAATGTTACTATCATTCCTAATAGTGTTATTGTGGACATTAAGAAAATTAGTTGACAAACTAACAATTAATGTGTATTATTATTATATTACACAAATTATAAGGATTTTGAATGGCTACATATGGAGACCAAGAATTAGAGACATCTATGCCTTCATCTGAGGATGAGCAACAAAATGAAAAAGATGTATCAGCTTTAGTTGGAATTATTCAGTCTAAGTTTCAACAATGTGAAACTACTAGAAGAGATGATGAGTTAAGATGGTTACAAGCTTATCATAACTACAGAGGTAGATATTACAAAGATGTTAAATTTAGAGAGAATGAAAAATCTAGAGTATTTGTAAAAGTTACTAAGACAAAAGTTTTAGCAGCTTATGGACAATTAATTGATGTTCTATTTGGAGCAAACAAATTTCCTTTAACAATTCAAGAAACAAGAGTACCAGAAGGTATAGCTGAGTACGCACATTTAAATCCTTTAAAAGAACAACTAGGCAATGAAAACGTAGAACCTACTCCAGGTATCGAAGGTAACATGGATTATGTTCCAGGCGAACAACAAGGTTTAGGTTTTCCATCTGATACAATTGGTTTTCCTGGTGATGGTAGAGAGTTACCTAAAGGTGCAACATTTCAAACTTTAAATGAATTACAATTAGGTGAATTACAATCTAAATATGAGAATGCTAATTTATCTGAAGGACCTGCACCAACACCTGACATGCCTCAGATTAAACCTGCACAGATTGCTGCAAGACAATTAGAAAAATTAATTCACGACCAGATAGATGAATCAGATGGTAGCATTCAATTAAGGAATGCAATATTTGAATCTTGTTTATTAGGAACAGGAATTATCAAAGGACCTTTTACTTATAATAAAACTTTACATAAGTATACTGACAATGGTAATGGTAGAGAATATACACCAGAGATTGTTAAAGTTCCTAAAATGGAATTTGTTAGCATATGGGATTTTTATCCAGACCCTAATGCTAGAACAATGGATGAAGCAGAATTTATAATTCAAAGACATAGACTTAACAGAAGTCAGTTTTTAGATTTAGCAAACAGACCTTTCTTTAACAGACAAGCTATTTTAGATTGTATTAAGATGGGTGCAAGTTATACTAAAAAAGAATGGGAAACAGATATTGATTTAGAAAAAAGTCACTATGCTGATATTACTCATAACAGATTTGAAGTATTAGAATACTGGGGAACAATTAATGCATTAGCTGCAAGAGAAGAAGGATTAGATATTGATGAAGACATTGATGATGATGCAGAAGTTCAAGTTAACATTTGGATGCATAGAGGTAAAATAATTAGAATAGTAGAAAATCCTTTTAAACCTTTTAGAGTTCCGTATCAAGCATTTGTGTATGAAAAGAATCCTTATACATTTTTTGGAATAGGTGTTCCAGAAAATATGGATGATGCTCAACAGATTATGAATGGTCATGCAAGAATGGCTATTGATAACTTAGCATTAGCAGGTAACTTAGTATTTGATGTAGATGAATCTGCTTTATCATCTAATCAAACTATGGAAATACATCCTGGTAAAATATTTAAAAGACAATCAGGTGTACCTGGACAATCTATTTATGGATTGAAGTTTCCAAATACTGCAGTTGAGAATATGCAAATGTTTGACAAGTTTAGACAACTTGCAGATGAATCAACTGGATTACCTTCTTACTCACATGGACAAACTGGTGTTCAATCTATGACAAGAACAGCATCAGGTATGTCAATGTTAATGGGAGCAGCATCATTAAATATTAAAACAGTAATTAAAAATATTGATGACCAATTAATTAAACCTTTAGGTGAAGCAATGTTCCAATGGAATATGCAATTCTATGAAGGTGACTTACCAATCAGAGGTGATTTAGAAATTAAAGCAACTGGTTCTTCTAGTTTGATGAAGAAAGAAGTTAGAAGTCAAAGACTAACTATGTTCTTACAAACTGTACAGAATCCAGCAATTGCTCCTTTTGTACGAATGTCTGAGGTAATCAAAGAGTTAGCACACTCACTTGATTTAGACCCAGAAGAAATTATGAATACAAGAGATGAAGCAGAAATCTACGCAAAAATAATAGGACAACAAAATGTTAACAAAGGAACTAGCAACCAAGCTGATGTCTCTGGTCAACTCGGAGCAATGGCAGGTTATGGAGGAGTACCTGAACAAACTCCAGGAGCAAACAACCCAGGAAATGGCGAAAGCCCAATCGGACCAGGTAATACACCAATGCCAGGGGAGATGGAATTTACTGGACAGGTTGAAGAACCTCCGATATCAGGTTAAAGATATAATACAATAGCAGTTGACTAACTAATAATCAATTGCTATAATATTACTAATTGGAGAAGTATAATGAAAAAGAACAAACCTATTAATATGGCTACAGGTGGACTTATGTCTCAACCACCTTACATAGCTAAGAATGACCCTAATCAAGATTCAGGTATTACACCTTATGATGTAAACACTCCTCAGTCTGCTAGACAGGGTATGCCTTCTAGATTATTATCTCCTTCAAGAACAAGATTTAAAGATGGTGGTGAATCATTTCCTGATTTAAGTGGTGATGGTACAGTAACACAAAAAGATATTTTAATAGGTAAAGGTGTAATCAAAAAAGCTAAAGGTGGTTTAATGAAGAGAATGAAATTTGATAAAGGTGATTTATCAACTAAAGAAATTATTGAAATGAAAAAAATGGAACAACTTCAAGCAATGCAAGATAGTGGTTTACCATTAACTGACCAACAAGAAAAAGAATTAGAAGAATACAAAGCTTCAAAAAGTATGAAACCTAAAATGGCATTAGGTGGTATGATAGGAGTTGAAAGAAGTAAATATGACCAACGACCAGACTATCAAGCTTATGCTGAAGGTGATATAGTTGAAGATGAAGATATGGCAGAAGCTGAAACAGATATGGAAATGATGGCAGAAGAAGACCAAGGTTTATTAGAACCATTAGGAATGAATGAAGAACCTATGGATGAAGAGATGGAAGATGAAGACATGGGTGACATGGATGCTATTATAGATACATCAGCTTTATCAGAAGAAGAAGAAAAAATTTTAGATGATGCAGTAGAAATGCATCCAGAACTAGAAGCAATTATTCCAAAGATAGTTGCAACAGAATTTACAGATGATGGAGAAGTAGAAGGACCAGGAACAGGAACTTCAGACTCTATCCCAGCATTATTATCAGATGGTGAATTTGTATTTACAGCAAAAGCAGTTAAGCATCTTGGTGTAGACAAATTAAGAAAGATGATGAAACAAGCAGAAGAAGCTTATGATGCTGGAGTTCAATCTCAAGCTGAACAGCAAGAGATAGTATAAAGAATTTGTAGAGAGAGGTAACTCTACGAATAGACAAGCTACCTTATAATAAATTTTTATTGTAAGCCCTTGTAGCTTCGTTTTAAACAGAAACACCTACCTTAGCTACCTTCAGTTAAGTGAAGCCCTAAAGGAGGACTATATGAGTAATCAAAACGAAGAAGGACTAAAAAAAGTCGCAGCAAACCCGTACAACATGAAGAAAGCTTGGCATAACGATGATTCGATGCCTAAGCCACTACAGAGTGCTGATTCTGGTTTGTATGTGCCAAACCCTGAAAGTACTAGAGAAGATTCAACTGCTACTGCTGATAACAGCAACCCAGAAGATTCTAACGAAAGTACTGCAGCCACTATGGATAAGGTTCAAGACTCAGCATTAAATGTTGAATCTACCCCTTATGCAAAGGTTGATTATAAAAAGAGGTACGATGACCTCAAACGATACTATGACAGGAAACTAGGTGAATGGAATAGTAAGGAGAACGAACTCAAGACACAGTTAAGAGAGAATGCTCCTAAGTATACACCACCTAAATCTGCTGAAGAGCTTGAAGCTTTTAAGAATGATTATCCTGATATATATGGTGTTGTGGAAACCGTGTCTCACTTGCAGTCTTCAAATCAAATTAAGACTATGCAAGAAGAACTAGAAGAGTTAAAGAAAGCTAACAAAACTTTACAACAAAGAGAAGCAGAGTTAGAACTTTCTAAGTATCATCCAGACTTTGAGAATATCAAAGAGTCAGATGATTTTCATCAATGGGCTGATGCTCAACCAATGGAAATTAAAAAATGGATATACGAAAATAATTCTGATGGTAAACTTGCAGCAAGAGCAATCGACTTGTATAAGAAGGACCGAGGACTTGGATTAGATAAAAAACCTGGTAAGAAACAACCTAAGAATGAGGGTGCTGATTTATTAGTTAAAACTAATGAGCAAGTACAAGTTCCTCAATCAAAGGAAAATTTCTTCAAACGTTCTGATATTGCTAAAATGTCAGATGCTGAGTTTATGCAATACGAAAAAGAAATTGTAAAAGCTCAGAGGGAAGGTAGAATTATAGATTAATTCTATCTTATTTTTATTAATCAACAACTATAACAAAGGAGTATAACTATGGCAAAATTTGCTGGTGGTTCTACGTACAACTTTGGATTAGCCGTTTCAGGTCAAACTAATGGTTTTTTTATTCCTGAAGTCTATTCAAAGAAAGTACAAATAGCTCTAAGAAAAGCTGCTGTTGCAGAAGCAATCTGTAACACAGACTATATGGGCGAAATCTCAAGCTTTGGTGATACAGTAAACATTATCAAAGAACCTCAAATTAGTGTAAACGATTACACTAGAGGTTTAGCTGTAACATCAACTAACTTAACAGACCAAGAACTTGTTCTTACAATTGACCAAGCTAAATCTTTTGCATTCAAATTGGATGACTTAGAGAAAAGATTCTCTCATGTTAATTTCCAAGCGATTGCATCAGACAATGCTGCGTACAAATTGAGAGATGCAATGGATGCAAATATCATGACTGCAATTTCTGCAGGTGCTGGTGTAACAACTGGTATGGGAACAACTTCTGTTCCGATTGATATTGGATTCGGTTCTGGTGAAGTTGACCCTCTAAACCAAATGGCTTTAGCTGCGAAAGAGTTGGATGAAAACAACGTTCCAGAAGAAGGCAGATGGTTTGTGGCAGCTCCTGAGTGGTACAATGTTTTATCAAACACAGCTTCTAAATTATTAACTGTTGACTTCAACGCAGGTCAAGGTTCAATTAGAAACGGTTTGGTAGCATCTGGATTACTTAGAGGTTTCCAAATGTACAAATCTAACAACTTACCAACTAATGACTTAACTGGTGCTTCACCAGCAGGTACTGCTACGCAGCCTGAAGCTTTATTTGGTCATATATCTGCAGTATCTGCTGCTTCAGCAATGAACAAAGTAGAAACTGTTAGAGATACGGCTACATTCAGCGATATCGTTAGAGGTCTAATGGTATGGGGTAGAAAAGTACTTAGAGATGATTCAGTAGGTAAAATTATCTACGTTATCGACTAATAGTATATAAATGGTAGGGGGTAGCAATATCCCCTACTATACCAATTAATAAATAAATAGGATTTAATATGCCAATGAAAAAAGCAATGCCAGGTGGCAAAGTAGTAAACAAAGGTAAATATAAACATGGTGGCAAAGTACATGCTAAAGCATCTGATAAAAAGAAAATGATGTATGGTGGTATGATGTCTAAAAAGAAAAAGTAATTTCATATGGGTATAATGTCTTCACCTGCTTGGACTCGTAAAGAGGGTAAAGACCCTAAAGGTGGTTTGAACGCAAAGGGTAGAGCATCTTATAATAAAGGTCGAACTAAGACTGGAAAGAAAAGAAACCTTCAACCACCTGCTCCCAATCCTAAAAATAAAAAAGATGCTGGTAGAAGAAAATCTTTTTGTGCTAGAATGAGAGGCATGAAAAAGAAACTTACTTCTAAGAAAACTGCAAGAGACCCTAATTCAAGAATTAATAAATCATTAAGAGCATGGAATTGTTAAATGGCTAAAACTTATCTATCAATGACTAACGAATTGTTAGTTGAAATAAATGAACCAGAAGTTACAAGTGTTGCAGGTGCTGTAGCAATACAAAAATTTGTAGCGAATTGTGTTAATAGAGCTTACTTTGATATTGTAGATGCTCAAGACACATGGTCATGGTTAACAACTGCTGCACCACAAGATAATTATAATGGTAATACTTATATAGAAACTGTTGCAGGTACTAGATGGTACTTATTAAAAGCAGGTTCATCAAGTGTTGATACTGATTATTCAAATGTAGACTGGGATAGTTTTACATTAACAGAAGAAGGTGTAAGTGGTAAAACTGCACCATACAAAATTCAAAGCTTACCTTTTACTTCATTAGAAACTTGGAAAGATTTTTATGCTGCAAGTGAAGAGCAGGATAAATCTAATGAACAAAATTATGGAGTACCTACTAAGATTATAAGAAGTGAAGATGGTAGAAGATTTGGTTTATCTCCAATACCTGATGGAGTTTACAGAATTTACTTCAATGCATTTAATAGACCTTCAGCATTAGCAAATGATACTGACGTAGTATTATTTCCAGAACAATATAAACCTGTATTATTAGCTAGAGCAAGATATTATATTTATCAATTTAAAGATAATATTTCTCAAACTCAACTAGCTTTAGATGAA
>Ga0208427_1001019_pt1 | contig 11923 bp, 10 predicted proteins | sample DEB08_DNA_FD_184532 | JGI IMG/M metagenome (GOLD analysis project Ga0208427, IMG submission 184532) | Aqueous microbial communities from the Delaware River and Bay under freshwater to marine salinity gradient to study organic matter... | ecosystem: Environmental > Aquatic > Marine > Coastal ...
AGCATGAAGATTAAAGCCAGAGTTTTGACATATGAGAACGGAGAGACAACCGTTCATGAAGTTGAAATAACTGAACAAGCAATGGCAAGGCTTGCTGAAGAAATCGCAAGAGAGCGATACGGAGCACTGCATTTCGAGTGCATCACATTAGAACCTGACCTGACTGTGACGTTATCATGAAAACCAAACACTGCTGCGGATGTAGCAGATCAATCATGCGACAGCATAAAACAACAAAAACTATTCGATAACATGAAAGACGACCAAACAACACCAAAATCACTACTCGAAATCGGAGACGAATACGTCCAAGCCACATGGCACCACCCAGAAGCCAACACGGAGATCATCGCCATCTACAGATACAAAGGAGATGGACTATGGATCATGGATCAACCACTGCGGGGTCCATGGACTGTGTACAAGGAAGGGGAAGTGTATAACGACTACAGTATAGCAAAAGACGCCTTCAAGAGCGTGTCGGTTCACGCCATGGGATTATTTGCCAGACTACAAGAGGATGGGGTCCAAGGTGCGAAAGATTCATGGTATGACCGAGGTGGAACAGTCTACGACCTGTGAGAACCTACTTTCTAGTGGTCATCATCCTGCTTCAGTGGTTACTTCTTTACAATGCGCGGATCGCAAACCGTGACTGTCAAGCCATGTTGTTTTCACTGATGCCATACGTCAATTTCGTCCCGCCAAGCGGAAATTTGTTTGACGATACTGGGCCTCAGTGGTAACTTTTGCTCGTCAGTCCCGGATCCGAGTGGGTTTGGGGTAGAACTGACTTCATTGAGAGTTTGGAACGACTCGAAAATTCCCGTCTCAACCGGCTGTTGGATACTCTGGTTGGGGCGGGATTTTTATTGTCAAGGCAAAATTAGTGGGGTAGCCTCCGTTTGGTATGGCTAGTGCATTGCCCAATCCGAATGACTGTTGTAACTGTGCTGATGGCACGGCGATTACCACCACGACGCTGGATGCTTACATCACTAGTGTGATTGGTGGGTCTGCTTCTGACGTGCAGGGCTTTTATGCGGTGGATACGATTGTTGCATTACGAGCCATTGCGACTGCGTCAACCAACAAGATTGCCACTGTGTTCGGGACTGACGCGCCTGACGGCAAGAACCTGACGCATTGGAGGTGGGACAACACCGGCACCAATGCGGATGACGGGGTGAACTACGTGCGGCCAAGCGACTACACTACGGGTGGGGTTTGGGTTCGTGCGGATGAAGACGCTTTGAGTGCATAAGATATGAGCTGCCCAGAACAAACAAACATCGTTATAGCTCCTGGCCCGAGGGGTGCTGCTGGAACAAACGGCACCAATGGCACTAACGGCCAGAACGCTTACACTACGGTAACAGGATCCTTCCTAATGCCAGCTGAGCTGGCCACTGTGTCTGTGTCGGTTGGGAACACCGACTGGATGAGTGTTGGTCAGACTCTGTATGTTCAGACTGCCGGGTATATGTCTGTGGTCACTATCACTGATGGGACGACTGTTGTGTTGCGTAATCTGGAGGATACGGCTTCCGGTGCATACCCAGCAAACGCCGCCACGTCCACGCCGATTTCAGCGGCCAGTAAAGTATGTGCTGGTGGAGTTCAGGGACCGGCGGGATCCCTCACTGGAAGTGCTGGCGGTGATCTGAGTGGCACTTACCCAAATCCGACAGTTGCTATTAACTCTCTGAAAGGAGACTTGAGTGGTCACAACGGATCTGCGAACGCAGCCCTTGGGGCTGGACCTGACAACCAGATTCTGCATGCAGACTCGGGAGAGACTCTGGGTTTGATCTACCGTTCGGTTGACTTGGGTGGCACCAACACCAGTATCACAGGTCAGGTTCCTATAGCCAATGGAGGGACAGGGGAGTCTACTGCGTTGGCTGGGTTTGATGCCTTGAGTCCCATGACAACTCGGGGCGACTTGCTTGTTGGCGGGACTAGCGGTCAAGCTAACCGGTTGCCTATTGGTGGTCCTGATACGATACTTCAGTCCAACGGGACTACCGCTGCTTGGGTAGCTCACACGTCCACGACTATTGTGCCTGGGGATAAGCTTGTTCGTGTTGCTAAGGCTTCCACGTTAACTTTAACGGATGTTCCTGATGATGATAATCCTGGCGTTACTGTTTTACTAACTGGGTCTGTAGTTCTTGTGTACCTCACTTTACCGCCTGCGAATAGTTATGCATCTGCATCCGCTTCAAAGTATTTGACTATCGTAAACGATAACACTGACGAGATAATTTTTTTGGGAACAGACTCTGCGGGATTCATAGTCCGTGGTCCTGGGAGTCCTACCGATGTGCCTGACACTTTAGGTGGAGGTGGTCCCGGGAGTAGATACTACGAGTCCATAACCCTAAAAGCTATGTACAACGGTTCCACTTATGTTTGGTATCAAACCGCTAAGAGCCTAGCCTAATGGCCCAGTCCAAGTCCAAATTACAGGGGGATGCTTATGTATCCTTTGAAGGAGGGGTTGACAGCAATCTTCGACCGAAGTTGCTTCAGCCCAACCAGCTTTCTTGGGCGGCTAATTGTGTTGTTCGTGGTGGTGCGGTTGGTCCTCGACCTGGGCTTCGCAAGCGAACGCTTACCTTTGCGTCCGAGGATGACCGGAATAACTTCCAACTTGCGACGGCCCATTTCCAAGGGGCAGGGTATTTTAGGTCCGTAGGTGATCAGTCTGAGATTGTGTGTTCTATTGGGGGACGACTGTTTGCGATCAACCCCATCCAATCCTATAAGGTCACCGACATCACGCCTACGGATGGCAGGAACAGCACCTATCAGGATGTGGTCACTTTCCAGCAAGCCGAAGACTGGATGATTATTCAGGACGGGCAGAGTGCGCCGATCATATACAACCGTGCGGAGGCACGACGGTCTGCGGCCTTAAGTGATGAGGTTCCGACTGGAGCGGTATCCACTTATGGCAACGGTCGTTTGTGGGTAGGAAGATTTTCTGAGTATGCAGCGGGTGACTTGGTTGGTTCTTCCAGCGGTAACCCCGACTTGAACCGCAGGGATGCGGTTTTAAAGTTTACCGAGAACGATTACCTGAACGAAGGTGGTGCGTTTTCGACTCCATCCAACGCCGGTGGCATAACCGCCATGCAGGTTATGGGATCGTTGGATACGGCTCTTGGGGATGGGGAGCTGATCGTGTTTACCGGTAACAGTGCTTTTGCGACGAGTGTTCCTACAGACAGAACTCAGTGGAAGAACCTGTCCTATCCGGTCCAGAGACTGGTAGCCCCGAGTGGTGCGGTTGGTCCGTTCACACCTCTGAACGTGAATGGCGACTTGTATTTCAGATCCCGAGACGGAATACGGTCACTTATATACGCCCGTAGGGATTTTGGATCGCCGGGGGTAACGCCTTTAAGTAACGAAATCAACCGTGCGTTGCAGAACGAGTCACCTACTTTGCTCAAGCACTCCAGTGCGGTAGAGTTTGACAACCGTCTCCTGCATACCTGTGTTTCGCGTAAGTCCAGTCGTGGTGTAATCCACAAGGCCATTGCAAGCATGGATTTTAATCCGATCAGCGGCTTACGGGTAAAGTCTCCCTTGGCGTATGACGGCATATGGACTGGGCTTGATTTTCTGCATTTAGTCCGAGGTCAGTTTGGTCAGAGAGACCGGTGCTTTGCCTTTGCGGTAAACGGCACTGACATTGAGCTGTGGGAACTGGATCCGAGTTCGACTACTGACTACAACGGCACTGATGAGCTGCCAATCGAATGGTATATCGAAACCCGAAGCACAAGCTTTGATTCACCGTATGAGATGAAACGCTTGGATCGGTTTGAGGCTTGGCTGAACAATGTGCGGGGACAAGTTGACTTCACTCTTTACACCAGACCGGATGAATCCTTGGTTTGGAATCAATGGGCGACTTGGAGTGAGAATGCAAAAACGAAGTTCTGCAACAGTGACTTCGCCAACTGCATTAGTCTGACGGAGAACAGACCGTCGTATCGTCCACGACGTAGCTTCGGCAACCCTCCCAATACGTCTGCCAAGACTGATACCAAGACTCCTGGCAACTTAGGGAATACTTTTCAGTTTCGTTTGAAGGGCGTAGGTTACGCGCAGGTAGACTCGATGAGGTTTTTCGCAGAGGTAATTAGCGAAGACATCTACCCTGACAGACCGACAGGAACACAGACAACAGATTCGGGGTGTCCGTTAACGGAATACCCTGAGATTACATTATGAGCACGAATATTTCCTTAACCATGGGGACGTTGAGCAAGTCTTGTTACGGAGATTTGCAGGAACACGCTGTTGACCTGGTGTCGCAAATGACAGGCACCGTTCTGGACGGATCCCTGAAGTATATTATTTCAGAAACTGCACCTGGGGCTGATGACCGCGACAAGTTGTGGATCAAGACATCCTCTGGCGCACCTGTTCGTCAGTATGTCTACTACAACGGCGCATGGGTTTGGCCGCACAATATCCCTGCCGGGGACACTAAACTACAGATATACAAGGGTTCTGCGGAGAGTGTAGCCACTTTGGATGGTGGAACGGCTGGGGTTGCGAATTCTGCCAGCGGTCCTTTCTGGGAAATCGACCCGGATCTGTCAGGCAAGTTTCCGTTGGGGGCAGGTACGTTGCCTTCTGGGACGGAGGTAAATTCTGGCACCACCGGTGGTTCTGAAACTGTTACATTGACCTCAGACCAACTACCGGATCACGGGCATTTGGGAGAAGCTTACTATCGTGCTCAAGCAGGAGCGGCGTCTGGTACAGATCCTTCGGGTTTAGCGGACGATACATTGCATGAAAATGCTGGTCACACCACTAGAGCTACTTACAACAACTTTAATAAAGCAGGAGTAATAACAACATCAATGACGGGAACTACCGGTCAGGCACACAACAACATGCCTCCTTACTATGGTGTTTACTTCATCAAACGAACCGCTAGACAATACTACGTAGGATGAAACTGACTTTAGGCCAAGTAAAGCAATCGCGCATACCGGATTTCCTCGGGTTTGATCCAGAGGACACAAGGTTGGTGCAGATCGTGAACGAAGCGCACCAGCGTCTCATGATGCAGGGTTTGTATTGGGGAACCTTTCAGACGTATCAGATATGTGTGAGTTCGGAAGGGTGCATGACTTGGCCGAGGCAGGTTGCCTCGATTGAGGCTTTGGCAGTTAACCATCAACCGATCACACTTCGGAATAATTGGTTTGAGTATTTACAGACAGGGTTTGGCATCAGGACAACCGGCAACTCCAGTGAGTTGCAGCTAATGGATCGTGGTAGATCTCCTGTGTTCCTTGACATGACGGATTTCTCCTCGACTTTGCGGGTTTACAGCGAAGTATCCGAGAGTGCATCGGCCAAGCTCCTTGTTCAGGGTTATGATGAAAACGGGAATTGGATTAGAACACTCGACAACGGAACTTGGGTTGACGGGGAATATATTACCATCAGCACGACCCCGACAGGGTCGAGCAACATATTTACTACAATTACTGGAGTCCAGAAACCGGTTACGAATGGCCCGGTTCATTTGTCAAAGGTTACTGGAGAGTCAGTCGTCGTGCCGATCGGCTATTACGAATGGGACGAAACCCTTCCAGACTATCGACGAAGCATCATCCCAGGACTTGGGGATGCCCCTCAGTATGTGTGCGGATCGGGAGATCCCCTTACTAACAAGCGAGTCGTGCGAGCCGTCGTGAAGTTGGATCATATCGATGTAAGGCGCGACACGGATTGGTTTGTGTTGGGCAATTTACCTGCACTGAAGAACGCTGCCAAGGCAGTGCAGCTGGAGGAGCAACAGAACGTGGGTGAAGCAGCCAGATACTTTGGGGAAGCTATCCGCTTGTTGGAGGTTGAGCTGACACATTACCAGGGGAAATCCAACGTAGAACCAATGAATATTCAATCTGAAAGCTGGGGTGCCGGTGGCATGCCTCAAATAATTTAATCTTATGGGATTCCTATCAAAAATATTTGGTTCCAAAGTTAAGGTACCTGAGTTCAAGGAAATCGATCCCGACGTCGAGGTTCAGAAAGCTTTTGACAGCATACAGGAGCAGTTACCTCAAGCGCAACGGATCTCACGAAACATAGCTGAGGCAGACACTGACACGACGCTCGCAGTCCTTGAAAAGATAGCCCCAGGCACACGCGACATCATCCAGCAACAGGTCGCCAATCTACAAGCTGGTTTGCGCGGCGAGTTACCTGCTGACGTGCAGCGTGCGATTACGGATCGTGCGGCGGCGAGATCTGTGCAGGGGGGTTTTGGTGGCAGTCAGTTTGCGCGTAACCTTGAGTTGCGCGACTTAGGATTGACTAGCTTGCAACGTATCGACACTGCCATGGGGCAGTCCGCACAGGCTTTGTCGCAGTATGCTTCGATGACTCCAAGGTCTAGCGTAGGTTCTATGTTCCTGTCGCCTCAAGCCCGACTAACTTTTGCTCAAGGTGAGCGGAATCAACGATTCGAGCGAGACATGGAAGCTGCTAGAATTGCCGCACAACCGGATCCTTTAGTGAAGGGTATAGCTGGAACGGTAGGTAAAGTAGCAGGAGCTGCGTTGGGAGCCTTGATTCCGGGAGCTGGTGCGTTAGGAGCTGCAGCAGGAGGATCTGCTGGAGCAGTTGGGGCTGGGATACCGCAAAGTGATTTTAGCTTTGGATACGACACTACCTTTTCTGGGGCTACAGGATATGGTTCCAGTCAAAGCCAACCGGGTTACGGAAAACGATTCTTGGCTAACTTAGGTAAAGCATTCATGTAATAAAGTTATGGCAGAAGACAATCCATTTTTAGGCTTTTTTGAAAGCATGGGCGTTGGCATGGAAGCCGGTGCAGAACGTCGTTCCCTTATGGAACGCGCCCGACAGGGTAAGCTTGAGCCTGGGGAATCCGTCCCTAGTCTTGGTCGCACTATTCTGCAAGGCATTACCAGAGCTGCTACTCCTGCGTCTACTCGTTTGGCACAGGATCAACTTAAGCTTCAGGCTGCGGATCAGGCTTTGGATTATAAGATCCAGCAGGATCGTCAAGCAGCACTTAAGTTGAAGGATACCTACGATAAGACCAAGGAGGCTGCTGAAGCTGAGGCTGAAAAAGACAATTCCATATTGTTTTCTGATTTAACTTCTAAGGCTCAGTCAGCTATTTCACTTGGTAATTTTGGTGAAATTCCTGAACTTAGAAAACAAGCTAAAGGTCTACCTGTATCGCAGCAAGTGCAGTTTAACACTGTTCTTAACGATCTAAATGACACCTATGATGCCGAAGAGTTTATTAAATTTGATAAAAACAAGAAGTATCTTTCTAATTCGTTACCTGCCGAGGAATTGAATGCGCTTACCCCTCCCGAAGCGCAGAGGTTGGTGGAGGTATATTTTGGCAAACCTATATCCAATATCGGTGCAATGGTTTCCGATTACGATACCTACCGTGCTAGGGGCGCAGAGGGTTCTGCTCAATTAGTGTTGGCTTCGATTAAAAAGAACACTGAAACGAAAGGTCAGGTAGTGGAAGTCAGCCCTGAAGGTAATGTGACTATACGTGAAGAAATCATTAGTGGATCCAAGCCTGAACTTTCTAAACAAGAAGAATCCGATAGAGCCGAGGGTATTGAAGCTGCTGAAATTTTATTTAGTACGATTGACCAAACTAGATCACTAGTGGATCGTAACCCAAATCTAGTAGGTAGCACTGGTGAAATCTCAGGGGGACTCAATGCTTTGAAGGAAGTGTTGAGGCCATTAGTGGATTTGCCTCAAAATGCAACTCGGATTCAAATTGAAAATGCTTTTAATACGCTTAGAACTCAAGCCCTTACCTCTCTAGGAGGTGGTAGTTTAGCTAGGTTGACTGACAAAGATGCTAAGATTTTGGAGAATAACATCCCACAACTATCCGTAACGGACAGTCCTGGGAAAGTAATGAGTGTCTTAAATCAACTGGAGGGGACTATATCTCTTAGGTATCTACTTAACCGTAGCAGAACAAACACGTTAAGTAGTCTAGTGTCAGATCTCGGAGCTTCTAGAGTAGGGAAGCTTGCAGCTACAGCAGGTAGATTAAATTTTAGACCTGGGTTAGTGGATGAAGCTATTCGGGAGGCTATAAGTTCCATAGACGCTCAAACAGATACAAATGTTGCACGTCAGCAAATTCTAGACTTGTTCACTGCATTGAAGGATAACGGATTTTCTGACGCTCAAAGGGAACCATACATTCGGTATCTAGAAACTTTGTCAGAGACTGAATAATAGACCATGCCAATACCTAAAAGTGTAATATCTGAGATTCGTTCTCTTAGCCCTGATCAACTTATTGATGTCGAAAAGGTTGATCGCATAACTGGGGGTCGAACAGTAGGTGAAATTCTAAGAACAGATCCGGAGATGCCAGCTACATCTCAGGCACTGGAGGAGTCTACCTCTGCTCCTGTTGAGGCTCCTGTTGAGGCTCCTGTTGAGGCTCCTGTTGAGGCTCCTGTTGAGTCTCCTGTTGAGGCTCCAGTGGGAATGGAAGCTCCGTCCCAACAAGCAATACCTGAACCGACGCCTCAGCCTTCTGTCCAAGAGACCACACAGCCTTTGACGCTTGCTGATTTGGCTAGACAAGTAAGGGACGAAGACATAAAGCCTAGAGTTCCGACTATAGGTGTTTCTCCTGGCGCACCTCCACCAGGAGTTTTTGCTGAGGATATTGCAGCTAGGGAGAAACAGTTTAAGGATAAATACACCCGTGTAGGAGTTCCTCTTAAAACCGAGAAAGAGATAGGTCCGTCCTTACCTAAAGAAGGTTTTGGTGGATTCTTAGATCGCTTCACTTCTGTGTTTGAAGTCCCTGCTGGAGCACCTCCCGCTGGGTTTGCTACAGGTAAAATTGAAACTATACAGCCCAGGCTGCAAACGGTAAATCCTTCAACGCTTAGGATGCAGTTGAGTACTCTTCCTACAGCAGAAAGTAAAGCGAAAGCACTTACTTCTTTCGTAAAAGCCCAAGGGCTGGACCCAGAAAAGCACCCGGTTAGGGTCGCTGATATGGGAAGAGTCATAGTCCCTTTTAAAAATCCTCAAGGGAATGTAGAGGATATCCTTTTGGATTCCCCTGCATTAAACGCAAATGATCTTCAGGATTTAGTCTCTGACGCGCTTACCATGCTAGGTTCTGGAGGAACCGTAAAACTTGGTTCGGCGGCGTTCCCACGATTAGTGTCATTTGCCCCTAAAGGGTTGTGGCAGTTTGCGGGAACTGCTTTAGCTTCCGGGGGTGGTACGTTTGCCACTAGAATGGCTCAGTTAAGTGGGGCTAGAGAGACACTAGATTTGCCTTTAGATTATGTAGGTGATCTGAAGCAATCTTTTTCTGAAGCTGCGGTAGAGTCAATTGCCGCAGGAGGATTAGCTGGGATAGGTAAACTACTTAAAATCACTACCAGCCCAATTCAATCAGCGACTTCTTACTTCAAAAAAATACCAGGGTATGAAGAGAGGTTGGCAAGACTCAAAGAGTCATTGGACAACTTGTCGAAACAGTTAGGTGTTCCCGTTGAAGATATCTTGAGTGTTGGCGAACTTACAAATGATGCTCGTTTGTTATCGTTTGAACGCTACGTATCCGATCAAGGCGGTGGTGGAGTTTTAGCAGAATCTCTCCAAAGATCTAGAGAACTTAAGTATACGATTCTTGAGGCGTTATCGTCTTTTCCGTCTAAGGGCATAGACCCAGCTACAGTAGATCCCGTAGAAACCGCAACTGTGGCTATGTGGAAACGGCTTAGTGAATTGGACGACGCAGCCATTGATGCCAAAAAGCAAGTCATCGATACTGCTATAGAGGATGTATTAGAAGGGCTTAGTAAACAGACTTATAAGCAAGGTCTTGGGTCCAAATTAGTGGACCCAGGGAAAGTTTTGCGGAATTTTGTTAACGGAGTTAGGTCTACGTTTAGAAAAAAACGAGATGATCTTTACGGGCAAGTAAACAACCGCATCCGAGATCTTGCTAGGAAGAGTCCAGAGATTATACCAGGGACTGGTTTAACAGAGTATGACCAGATAGTTAAATCAGACGGACCTCTGTCTTTGCTTAATTCCTTTATAAAACCGGCAAAAGTCAAGCAGATTGTAACTCGTAGAACCGAAGAGCTAGGCTACGAAGTGGATCCGTCCGGTCTTTTTAATCGCCAAGTCGTAGAATCTATTGAATCTGAGGGGGTAGAGGAGCGTGTCTTGACACCTCTTCTGGAGGGCTTTTATGCAAAATATTCTACTATTTTTAACGAAGCCTCCCAAGGCATGTCTATCGAGACGGCAGATTTAGTCCGTAAAGAGTTAAATGATGACATAGGATCTTTGATCGAAAAACCTTTCGCTAAAAAAGAACAATTCAGACTAAATAAGTTGAAGGCAGCTTTGGATAAAGAGTTAGACCTAGCTGCCGATAGGATCAAAGATCCTTCTGTCAGGAAACTAATGAAAGAAGCTAATTCTTTCTATGCCAATAATATTGAAAAGTTTCAGACTTCTGGGGCTAGAAAGTTGTTCAATTTTACTGCTGACGGAAGAGTCAGGATGCCTGATAACGAGATCATTGGTCAGTTGATAAAGAACCCTGATGATTACAAATCGTTAAAGTTGTTCTCAAAAGATTATCCAAAAGTTTGGTCTAAAGTTAAGCGATCAATGCTGGATAAAATTGTGGCCGACTCTGGGGTTGGAGGAACGCTTGACCTAATTCAGTTTCAGCAAAAACTAGCATCTTTGCCAGAGTCTACACGTAAAGATCTTCTAGGGAATTCGTATGAGGATACTATTCAGTTTTTAGATAAACTCAGACCAAAGGATTGGTTAAACGAATCTATCTATATACCTAAGTCTCTATTTAACGACTGGATAACTTGGACGGAAATGGCAGGAAGAAAGTCAAAGCTCGGACCTCCTCCCTCTGAGTTACAGGCTAAGATGTACGACGCTGCATCTAAATCTATTGAGGCTTCCACAACTTTTTCTGAGAAACTGGTAAAACCTCTCCGTGAAAAAGGAGGGGTAATATCACTTGAGCAGTTAGAAAGTGCTTACCCAGATGACACTTTTGTTAAGACTTTGCTCGATCAAGGTTCCGAGTCAGACGTTCGATTTATATTGAACAATCTTTCTGGGGAAGAAAAACAACAATTATCTCAGTTAAGCCTAGAGGAGATATTCCGACGTTCTAACTATGCGGCAACACAACGAGCCATAGAACAAAAGATGGACATAAAAGATTCTGCTATCAGTGGAAGTGCCTTGTCCGAAGCCCTGTCCAAAAGAGGCATTGAGGGCAAATTGCGTTTACTGTTGGGGGATGATACCTATAGATTAGTAACTGACTTTGAGACGTATTTACGCCGAGGAGAAGTTGCACGTCAAAAGGCTGGTAATCCAGGAGCTTCGTTGTCAAAAGGCGAAGATATAGCTGCCGTCGTAGAAACTAAGTTCAGTAAACTCGGCACGCGAGCCAGATATTGGGTAGCTTCCCAGCTTCTGACAAGTCCACTATTTAAGGAGCAAGCTTTGAAGCCCTTACGTGCAACCTCTCCTAAGTGGGATAACCTTGCCTATTTATACTTTCTTACGCCGCAATTTGGTGAATCTCTACGGACATCTTCTGGCGATGACAGAGCATCCGCGATAAAGTTATTGAGTGACGTATTGCCAGATTATTTGATACCAGATTCTTCGATGCCAGATTATTTAATGGGTTCAGAAGCTCCACAGCCAGAACCTACCCAACAATAACCCATGGCCAAAGCACTCTCCAAAAAGGCGGCGCAGGAGAAGCTGGATGCCAGAAAGAGGCAGATAGCCAACAGCACTGCCATGGGTGACTTGATCAAGCGACTGGATG
>Ga0208427_1001028_pt1 | contig 11896 bp, 7 predicted proteins | sample DEB08_DNA_FD_184532 | JGI IMG/M metagenome (GOLD analysis project Ga0208427, IMG submission 184532) | Aqueous microbial communities from the Delaware River and Bay under freshwater to marine salinity gradient to study organic matter... | ecosystem: Environmental > Aquatic > Marine > Coastal ...
AGCAAGTAGAGCATTAGTTATGATAGGAGCTAATCCTATTTCATCATTTACAGATGATAATACAGAAGCTCTTACAGTTAATAATATTTACGAAGAAATAGTAGAAGCTACTTTAACAAGAGCAAGGTGGAGATTTGCAACTGGACAACAACAGTTATCTTTATTAACAGCTGCTCCTACAGGTAGATTTGAGTATGCATATCAAATGCCTACTAGTCCTCAAGTATTACAAATATTAGCAGTTACATGTAATGATGCTCTATTACAATATTCTAGATACGAAGATAAAATCTATTTAAATGGTTATGGATCATCTAGCACAGTAATAATGGATTACTTATTTAGACAAGACGAATCAAAGTTTCCACCATACTTTAGACATGCATTAGTTTATAAATTAGCCAGTGCTTTTGGTGGAGCATTGGCAAGAGATGCAGCAATCATTAGAGAGTATGACCAACTAGGTGAAAGACAAATTCTAATAGCTAAAAACACAGATGCACAAGAAACTACAACTAAAAGGCTTTCAACTGATAGGTTTATTACTGAAAGAAGGAGCAGTCGTAGTGGACTTGTTGTATCTTAATGCCCAGAAAAGTCAGACAAGTTTTTACAAACTTCTCAGCTGGTGAACTCAATCCTTTACTAAACGCCAGAACAGACGCTAAAGCATACTTTGAAGGTGCTAAACAGTGTCGTAATTGGTTTCTTTTAGACGAAGGTGGTCTAATGCGTAGACCAGCAACACAATATACAGCAACACTTCCAGCAGCTGCAAGATTAGCACCTTTTATATTTTCTAATGATGAAATAGCTATCTTTGCTTTATCTAATGGAAGATTAGATGTTTATGATTCTGACGGAGCTGTTATCCAATCTAATATTACAGCAAATGTAAACTGGACTAGCTCTCAAATATTTGAATTAAACTTAGCCCAATTTGGAGATACAGTTTTTGTAACACATAGAGATAATCCTATTATTCAAATTAAAAGAACTAGTGCTACAACATTTACAGTTACAGCTTTTGCATTTGAATTAGATGAAGATGTAGTAGTATCTGGTGCATATAAAACTCATGCTCCCTTTTATAAATATGCTGATTCAAGTGTTACTGTTACTTTATCTACTGACGCAACTGGTACAGGTAGAACTATTACAGCATCATCTCCTATATGGACTGCTGATTATGTTGGGCATTATTTAAAAGTAGATGATAGACAAATTAAAATTACTGGATTTACTTCTACAACAGTATTAGTAGGAACTATTATTGAAGCTGGAATATCTGGTGCTGGACCTCATGCAAACTGGGAAGAAGAACTAATATCGACAGTTAGAGGTTATCCTCAAGCTGTATCATTCCATGATAATAGACTTTGGTTTGGTGGAGTAAGAGATAAACCTTCTGCTATTGTTGCTTCTAGAATAGCTGAATATTTTAATTTTGATTTAGGAACTGGATTAGCTGATGAAGCTATTAATGTGGCTATTGCTTCTGATAGAGTAAACGAAGTAAGACACTTATTTTCTTCTCGTAACTTACAAATTTTTACAGATGGTGGTGAATACTTTGTACCAACACCAGCTGATACTCAGGCAATTACTCCAAGTAATATTACTTTTCTTAGACAAACACCTTATGGTTGTAATAGAGCTGCTCCTGTGCCATTTGACGGAGCTACTTTATTTAGTCAAAAAAATGGTAAAACAATTAGAGAATATGTATTTTCAGATATTGAACAAGCATATAAATCAACTTCTGTTTCTGTGCTATCTTCTCAATTAATAGATACTCCTAAACAACATTCTATGATTACAGGCAACAATGAAAGACCTGAACAATTTGCTTTTTTTTTAAATAGTGGATCTACTCATTCTGGAAAAATAGCAGTATTTCATAGTATTAGAGATGAAAAAATTGCTGGTTGGACTATGTGGGAAACTAAAACTGGAGATGAATTTTACTCAATAACAGCTGCTAATGAAAATTTATTTGTATCAACTAAAAGAGTATTGCCTTCAGGTACTGTTTATTTATTAGAAAAATTTAGTGATACAGACGCAATTACTGTTGATTGTTCTACAACAACTACTGTATATCAAAAAGGAACACCACTAGTAGATGGAGCAAGTCAAACTGGTAATACAATAAATGTAGACGGATTTACAAATGCTCCACAAATACAAGAAACATTTACTATTGCTGGAGATTCTACAGAATATACTATTACAGCAGTTACTCAAACTGCATCAGGATATAACCTGACATTAAATCAAAACTTAGCTAGTAGCCCAGCAGATAATGCAGTTATAACTATAGTCAATGGTTTTGTTCATACTGTAAATTCTGTGTATGAACCTACAACTGAAATAAATGCAGTCTATGGAAATGGATCTTTAGGAACATTTATTATAGATGCTAATGACAGAATTACCCTAACTAATGCTCCTTTCCCAAGTGGAGTAAGAGTAGGATTTAACTTTACTCCTATTTTAGAAACTATGCCTATTGACAAAGAAATTGACACAGGACCTTTAACTGGACAGCCAAGAAGAATAAACAAAGCTATTGTTGATATCTCTGGTGGATTAGATATAACTATGAAAGGATCAGATAGATCATCAAAGGAGCTAGTAATACAACAAGTGAACTTTAATATTAATACTGATTTACAAGCTGTTACAGATAAAAAGGAATTTAGTTTTTTAGGTTATAGTACATCACCTACTATTACTATTTCACAAAACGATCCTTTACCTCTTAAAGTATTAGGACTAGCTATGGAGATACAATTCGCATGAGTGCATCACAAGCCTTAATGATTAGTGCTGTTGTTGGTGCTGTTGGTACAGTATCAAGTATTAGATCGCAACAAGCAGCATTAGCAAGAGAAAATTTTAGATTACAACAAGAAGCTGAAATGGCTAAACTAGCTGCTATTGAAGAAGAAAATGCAAGAACAAGACAATTACAGGAAACAATAGCAAACAACAAAGCATTTGCTTCTATTGCTGGATATTATGATGATTCTCGAAGTTTCTTAAATATAAACAAACAAGCAGAAAAAGAAGCAGCTAAAGATATAGAAACTATTAGATTAATGGGACAGTCGGTTCAAACTAAATACAGTCAAATGGCTTTTGAAAATAAACTTAAAGGACAACAACTAACATTTGGAGGGTATACAAGCGTTATAGCTGGTTTAACAACTGGTTATGGAACAGCTAAATATTATAAAACATAATGGCATTAACTAGAGGAAACAGAGATAAAGTAACTACAGTATCATCTATTCAATCAAGAATGGGTGTTGTTGGGACTTATGACGGAGATCCTATTGCAACAGCAGCTGCTGCTATTGGAGAAAGTTTAGATATTTATTCTCAAAGAATGATTACTATGGAAGAAGAAGGATATAAAGCTGACTTCCAAATAAATACTATTAAGACTATTAATAAATTTGCAAGAGAACATAGATTAGATCCAGAAGGATTTACTAATGCTACACAATCTTATATTGATGGATTAGTATCAAAAGCACCAGAAAGATTTAAAAATTGGTCTAAACAGTATGCAAGTTTAAAAGCTGCACAAGAAGCTGATATTATTTTTAATAACCAATACAATGCAAATCAAATAGATAAAATAAAAAAAAATGAAGCTGCAAGTTCTGTAGTTGTAGATGACAATCTTAGAAAAATATATGGAATGGGAGTTAGTGAGTTTGATACTTATTGGCAAACTAGTCTTTTGCCTGAATTAGGTGAAATGAACATATCTTATACAAATCTATACAATAGTTTGGATCCTCAATATAGATCTGGTATGATGTTACCAGAAGAAAAATTAAGAAGTTATAAACTAGCTTTTGAAGGTGCTAGACTTAACTCTAAAATTAAAGACTTATTGTCTTTAGCTGTTGCACAAGATCAAACAGATTATCTCGATCAAAATATTCCTTATGGCACTGGAGATACAAACTTAGAACAAGCTGTTAAAGAAATTAAAAACAATTTGTTAAAAGAATACATTAATGATCCAAAAGATGAAGATAGTCCTTTTGCAATATTAACAAATTCCTCTACAGGAGAAAGAGAAGATTTAGCAGATAGAGCTTCAGATTTTATTGACAGTTTTGTAAAACAACAAGAAAAATTACAAAATAAAATAGAAACACAACAGCAAGTAAATATTGACGAAAGATACAATCAAGTTAAAGGTGCTATACAAAATTTCCAAGAAGAAGGTAGACCTAATAATTTAAAACAATTAAATCTAATGACAGATCAAATGGGCTTTAGTGATGAACAAAAAGCTGATCTAACAAGAGAATTTAATATAGCTACTGTTATTGAAAACTATGGAAGCAGAAAAACTATAAATTTAGATTCTGATATAGGATCAGCATACAGGTTATTATCAGATGAATTTGGTTACGAAGATATAACTTTAGAAGATGTTAAAGAAAAAATTATTAACTATAAAGTTATAGACTTAATTAACTTTGATTATGTTCCTGAAGAAGGTATGCCTTCTATGAGAACACTAGCAACTATTGATTATGGTTTTGATATAGCAAATGATACAGCTAGTGATGATTTAGTTAAAATATCTCAGTTTGCATCTAATAATGGTGTTATTCCTAGTGAGTTAAATGAATTTATAAACTCAGCTAAAGGATTAAATTATAAAACAGAAGCTGATCGTATGCAGTTAGCTGAAATAGCTTATACTGTTAATTATTTAACAACTAGAGCTGGATTTGCAATAGACGGATTAGAATCAGAAATGGTAGGACCATTAATGGATTTACATGATATGATTAGCAAAATGCCTAGAACAGAAAATGATCCTATGGGTATTTCAGAACAATCAGCATTTGAATACTTTTTTTCTAAAATAAACAAAGATTCTTCTGTAAGAGATGAAATAGATCTTAAAATAGATAGTATTTTATTAGGTGAAGATATTGATATGGATAATATGATTCTTAAAGCTATTAAAGATGAACAAAAAAAACATTTTGGAATCCATAGCAAAACACCTATAGGTATTACTACAGAAAAATATTTAACAGAACCATTAATAAATTGGGGTCCTCTTAAATGGTTAAAAGTAACTAGTGATGATTTAGTTCAACAAGATATAGATAAGGTTAAAGAAGAAATTACACCTTTAATAAGATTGTATTTAAATAATCATTACATTAAAGCTGAAGAAGTAAACAAATATAATGTAGAAAAATACTTAGAAAAAGCAATTAAAATGAGTTTTACAACATTAGGTAATAGAGGTTACGGAGTACAATAATGGCTAATATAGTTAAATATCCAATTTATCAAACTTATGAAAATATGGGAATGAGCAAAGAAGATATAGAATATGATGCAGTAGATACTATTCTAAATAGAATTTATGGTATGAGCGAAAGAGAAAGAAATGATTTAGGGCTAACACAAGATTGGCTAGATTCTAATAATTTATATACCTATATCCGTAATGGTAGAATTAAATTTACTTATGACGAAAGATCAAAAAGTCCAATGCCTAAATACCATATCCATGCTGATATTGATGGTGATGGAATTTGGAACGCTATACCTAATCCTAGCAATCCTGAAGTGTCTTTTATGCCTCAATCTACTATTAAAAAATATAGACCAGATACTTTGTCAAGAGTAAAAGCAGAAGTCTTTGATGATTACTATAATAGCTTTTTAGACAATTTAGACAAAACAACTGGATTAGAAAAAAAGTATGGTTTTGATATTAGAAAAACACCTATGCTTAATAATGCAGTAAGAACTATATTTAATTTTGGAGCAAGTGCTATAGATTATGGTAAGGAGTATTTGGATAATGTAGAGCTGTTTTTTAAAGAAACACCTTTTTTACCAGATGTTAAATTTGACTCAGAATCACTAAGAGATATAGTACAAGAAAGACAACAAGAGTCTTTAATATATGAACAAAATAAACAATTATATCAAGACGAATACAAAACAGCTAAATATTCAGGAGTATTTCAAATGAGTAAAGACGGAGCAAGATTACAAACTAATAATATATTTATGGACAATACAGCTAAATGGGAAGGTGGATTCCATAGTATTGTTTACGATCCTAGATTTAGAGGATCATATACCCCTGATATATTAGGTGGTCCAGATGTAAAAACTATGAGTGAAAATTCTAAAATTACTCAAGAGTTATATGATTACATGACAGGAGAAAAAGGAGATCCTACTATTGGTTATGGTTTTTCTATTAATCCAAATACAGATGGTGGAAAGGCTAATATTCAAAGACTTAGAGATTTAGGATATAACCCTGAAAAAATTCTTAGAGGTGAAGAATTTTTATCTATGGAAGATGCTCAAAGAATGTTCATAGAAATATTAGATGAAAAGTTCCAATTAGTGCAAAACATTATTGGAGAAAGATTAGATGATAATAGAAATACATTCTTAGCAGCTGCATTAACAGATATGGCATATATTAATGCAAACTTTATAGGAGATAGATTTCAAACAGCTCTTAAAAATTATATGGAAACAGGAGATGAAAAATACTTAGGATCATTTGAACCTTATGGAGAAGGAACAGGAGCAGTTAGAGGATCTGAACTAGATCAATATGAACCTACTATTGGTCAAGAATTATATAATGACGGAATGGCTAACAAAGAAAAAGGATTAGGTGGAATCTACAAAAGATTTAATAATAACTGGCAGTTAATATCTGCATGGGCTAATGGTCAAAGTACACAATTCCCACAGTTAAAATATGAAGATGCACCTGATGTTATTAAATAATGGGAGATGTTTTTGTTAATACAGGTAAGGCTTATTCTTCAACCCTAGATATTACCCCTCGTACTAACTATCAATTTACAGATTTATTAGCTGATTTTAAAAATGTAGGACAAGGATTTTTAGATGAAAATCTTATTGCTATTGGAATTAAATCTGCTGTTGATTATATGTTTAATACAAACAGACAACAGTTTGAAGTAGATGATGAATACGATATTTTTGCAGATCCTCAATTTATTGGATATGAAAATTTAATTGGTAATTTTATTCAAGCCAAAAATCAAACACATGCAACTAAGTTATTTAATGATTTCAAAGAAAATCTAAAAAAAGGATATGGATCACCAGCCTACATTATGGGTAGAGTGTTAGGTGGTTTTACAGATCCTACTAGTTTATTTATGTTTACTAAAGCTGGTCAGTTTTTAATGACTGGAAGTCGTTTAGCTAGAGCTGGAAAAGTAGGTGGAGTTATAGCAGCAGAAGAACAAGTTAAAAGATTGTTTGATGATAAAAGAACCACAGGAGAATCAGCTTTAATTACTGCTGGTGGATTTATTATTCCTAGTTTGTTTCCTACCATTAAAGGAAAAAATGCAGCTAAAAATTTTGATAAAAGTGCATCTATGTTAGATGATGCAGATGATGTAGCTATGAGTGGTAGTGCTGGTGCGGCTCAAAACAAAAGAGCTAAGATGATGACAGATGAAGATTATGCTGAATTTAATAAAATTAAATCTACAGGATTAGGTGTATTTGGAGAAAAAGGACCTTGGAATCCTGTTTTTAGAGTTTTAAACAATGGTATTTCAGCATCTCAAGAATATATAGAAAAAGTATTAGAAATTCCATTATTGCAAAACAAAAACTTTAAAAGAGGAATTACAGAACAAAGTATTGAAAGAAAAGTAAAGTCTAAATATTACATTATTTACCAAGCTGAACAAGCCATTGATAATCTTTATAATGATTATTTAAAATCTATGGGAGTTAAAAATCAAAACTGGGGTGAAAAATTAATAGGAATAAAATTAAATAGAGGTAAAAACGTACTATCTCCTAGTGAATTTAGAAAAGAAATATTCTTAGCTAAAATGAATTTACCTAATAAAAATATACCTCAGGCTAAACAAGCTGCTATAGAAGTTGATAAATTTGTTTATAAAAAACTAGGTCAAGAATATATTGACGTTGGTGTGCCTTTAAACTGGCATAGAGCTTACTTAGAAAAAGCAAATAAAATTACAGCTAGTCTTAGAGAAAAATTTGCAACAAGAGGACTAACTGTTAAAGGTCAAGAAGCATTAGCTAAATGGGAAAAAATAACTGCAAGACTAGAAAGCAGAATTAAAATGTTTGAAAGTGGTGAAGGTCTTAGAAAGAACTATGTCAATATCGTTTGGAAACGAGATATGATTGAAGCTAACTGGGAAGAATTTAGTGATTTATTAAGAGAAACAATTAAAAAAAGATACCCTGAAATGAAAGGTGAAGAACTAGCAAAAATAGTTGCATCATTTAGAAAATATCAACCAGTTATAGCTTATGATAAAATTGATGATTTATTACTTAAAGGAGAATTAAATCCAGAAAAGATTGAAAAGATATCTAGTAGATTCTTTGCAAGAGATTTAGATATTAACTTAGAAGATTTTGTTAATGCTGGATATATTGAAACAGACATACAAACTTTACAAAAACTATATTTTAACCAAGTTGTTCCAGATATTGAAATAACTAAGGTGTTTGGAGATCCTTTAGGATTAGGTACACAATGGAAACCAGACGGAAAATATACTGTAGGAATACAACAAATAGCTGATGAATATGATGAACTTATAGCAGCTGCACCAACAATTAAACAAAAAAATAATTTAGCTAAAAGAAAAGATGAAATATTAGCTGATTTAGATGCTTCTATTCATTTAATTAGAGGTACTTATGGTTTAGCTGATGATCCTAATAGAGCTATTAGTAGAGGCATTAGAATGATGAAATTATATAATTCTCTTAGTATGCTAACAGGAATAGCTCAAGTAGTTGATACTGCTAGATTAGTTATGATTAATGGTATTGGTAAAACATTTAGAACATCATGGGAATTATATACTTCTAACATGGGTAAACAGATATTTAATATGTCTAAAAGATCTGCTCAATTAGGTGGTGAAGCTATGGATCTGTGGAATAGTTCTCGTGCTATGAGTATGTATGATGTCGGAGATGCTTTTGGTGTTTATAATAAATTTGAAAGAGGATTAAGTTCGGTTGGTAATCTATATTTTACATTCTTAAATTTATCTAACCCTTGGAATACAGCTGTTAAATCTATGGCTAGTTTCTTTAATGGAACTAGAATATTTGAGTCTGTAGAAAAATTAGCAGCTGGAAGTATTAGCAAAGTAGATAGAGCTAGATTATTAAGTTTAGGTATTGATGATGCTATGGCTAAAAGAATACTAAAACAATATCAACAACATGGTGTTGGAAAAGGTGGTAAAACTAAATGGACTGAATTAGGAGATGATTATAAATATTTAAGAGTAGCTAATTCAGATGAATGGACTGATGAGGTTGCAAAAGAAGCCTATAACAATGCAATAGGTAAACAAGTAAATATTGACATTGTTACACCAAGTAAAGGTGATGTGCCTTTATGGGCTAATACTGAAGTAGGTGGAATGATAGCTCAGTTTAAAAAGTTTGGTATGGCATCAACACAAAGAATGTTAATGCGTGGATTACAAGAAAAAGATATGAATCAATTACAAGGGGTATTACTATTATTAGCTGCTGGAGCAGCTGTAGATGCCTTTAGACAAAGAGCCTTTGATAGAGATTATAGTAAAAAACCATTTGGTCAAAAGATAGTAGACGCATTTGACAGATCAGGTATAGGTGGAATATACTCAGATGTTAATAATGCTATTGAAAGATTAGGTAATAATCAGATAGGATTAAGACCATTACTAGGAGCAAAAAAACCATATGGCACTTATAGAGATTTCTTTAATAATCCTGTGCCTGATATACTAGGTCCAACAGCTAGTCAAATAGCTAATATTGCTGATATTGCTTGGACTTGGGGTACAGGTAAATATAATCATCACACTGCTCGTAATGTGCGTAGACTATTACCATTCCAGAATGTATGGTTTTTGGATTCTATCTTTGATAAAATGGAGAAAGACGTACTAAGATAATGAGTATAACAATATCAGACACCAGCCCTAGAGTACAATATACAGCTACATCTGGTCAAACAACTTTTTCTGTTCCTTTCGAGTTCTTTGATGATGATGATATAGTAGTAATTAATACTAATGCTGGTGGTGTAGATACTACCCTAACTAAATCTTCCAATCCCTCTTTAGTTACAGAATATTCAGTATCTGGTGCTGGAGAAACTGGTGGTGGTTCTATTACTTTAGGTGCTGGTGCAACCCTTAATGATAAATATACTATCTATAGAGATCTTCCTATAGCTAGAAGTACAGATTTTCCTAACTCAGGTACGTTTCCTATTGAAACACTTAACACAGAATTAGACAAAATTGTTGCTATGATGCAACAAAATGAAAGAGATTTTAATTTTACCCTAAAAGCTAAAGCAACAACATCTACTGCTTATGGATTAACATTCCCTGAATTAGTTGCAAATAAAATTTTAACTGTTAATAGTACAGGAAATGGTCTTATTTTCTCACAAGAAGTAGGTAACTTTAGAGGTAATTGGGCTGCAAGTACAGCTTATGTTCAAAGAGATTTAGTTAAAGATACTAGTAATGGAAACATTTATATTGTTAATACAGCTCACACTTCTAGTGGTTCTCAGCCATTGTCTAGTAATGCCAATAGTTCTTATTATGATTTAATAGTAGATGCTGCTTCAGCAACAAGCTCGGCTAGTGCTGCATTAGCTAGTGCAACAGCCGCTGCCGCTTCTGCGACTGCTGCTGCTGCCAGTGAAACTGCTGCCGCTGCTAGTGAATCTGCTGCTGCCACATCTGAAACTAACGCTGCAACATCTGCTTCTACAGCTTCTACTCAGGCAAGTAACGCTGCTAACTCAGCTAGTGCTGCTGCAACTAGTGCTAGTAATGCTGCAACTTCTGAATCAAATGCTTCTACTAGTGCAAGTGCTGCTTCAACATCAGCTAGTGCTGCTTCTACGTCTGCAACTGCTGCTGCTAGTTCTGCTAGTGCTGCCGCTACTTCAGAAACCAATGCAGCAACATCTGCTAGTACAGCAACAACACAAGCAAGTAATGCATCTACATCTGCAAGTAATGCTGCAACATCTGCAACCAATGCAAGTAATGCTCAGACTGCTGCTGAAACAGCTCAATCTGCTGCTGAGGCTGCACAGGCTGCTGCTGAATTAGCTGCTGATAACTTTGATGATACTTACTTAGGAGCAAAAGCATCTGATCCGACACTAGATAATGACGGAGATGCCTTGAACGCTGGTGATTTATACTTTAATACTAGTTCCAATGTACTTAAATATTATGATGGATCTGCTTGGAATAACATTGAAGCCACTGATACAAGTGGTTTTGCAACGAAAGGATTTGCGACAGCTATGGCTATCGCATTATAAAGGAGAAATAGATGGCACAAGACTTTGAAAGATCATATGCAAGTTCAATCTCAAATGCGTCTGGATCACCAACTACTTTAGTAACATCAAATAGTGATGATGCTATTGTATCTATTAGATGTGTGAATAAACACACAACAGCAGTTAATGTAACTGTGTTAATTAGTTCTGGTGGAACAGATTATTATGTGATTAAAGATGCACCTTTACCTTTAGGTGGATCGTTAGAACTTATAGATTCTGGGAGTAAGATTGTCATACAGAGTGCAGACGTAGTTAAAGCCTATGCTGATACAGCTAGTGCAGTAGACGTTCTTGTATCTTATGTAGACGCAATTAGTACATAATGGCATATATTGGAGTACAACCTACAGATACTTATCTAAGTATTGCTTCCCAACAGATTACTGGTACAGGGAGTGCTACTTATACTTTAGATTATTCTGTATCAAATGAGGAAGATGTAGCTGTCTT
>Ga0208427_1001036_pt1 | contig 11865 bp, 18 predicted proteins | sample DEB08_DNA_FD_184532 | JGI IMG/M metagenome (GOLD analysis project Ga0208427, IMG submission 184532) | Aqueous microbial communities from the Delaware River and Bay under freshwater to marine salinity gradient to study organic matter... | ecosystem: Environmental > Aquatic > Marine > Coastal ...
TCTTGCTAGTAAAGTAACTGTGACAGCATTATTCATTGGTGCTACACCGATGTTCCAAGTAGTGAGATAACCAGTTTTTCCAGCTGGTATTGTATAAAGTGCAAGTTGAGTTTGACCCAAACCAGTAGTTGTTCCTGTACCAATAACGCCAATATCAGCAAGAACTGTACCACCTCCAGCCGCGGCGGTGGATATAAGAACATTACCATCATTTGCCCTTAACGCCCCAGCAGTCGCAACAAATGCTCTATAAACTCTTAGGAATGAAGCAGTAGAAGCTGCACCATTTACAGTAATCGTTTCTTCAATTAGATTGAAATCATTATCTAAACCTTGAACAGTAATCGTGTGAGCACCAGGATTGCCAGGACCATCGTCAGAGCTTGCGCTATATGCATAAATTGTACTATCAGAACCAACATCAAGATAACTATAAAGTCCTCCATGCATCCAAATAGTTTCTGGTATGTTTCCTACATTTGGATTTCTACCAAACTTATGAATATTTGACCATCCGGCAACATCGCCTGCAGCAATTGGAACATTCGATGCAACTCCAAATGAGTTGATGATATTACCATCTTTATCCGATAGCATAAATGCTTCAAATAAAGTTTTATTACCTTGTAAATACGCTTGAGTTAATTTGTTCCATATAGCCATTTTATCGTTGCCAGCCTTTAATATATTTATCTGAGAAGTTAGCATTACTAAACTCAAGACGATCAACAAGCTTAACAGAGTTTTTACCCGTATGATCGATTGCAACAAAGCCTTCTTGCTCTGTTACTTCATATCCATCAGCAGTTTTCAAAAATGTACCGATACGCTTTGCTTTATCTAGTTTACGAATGATTAAATGTTTAGCGTCGATAAGTAAATTATATAATTCGAATACAGCAACAATTTGAGACTCTGGTGTTCTATTAAAGTACTCTAGTGTTGCGTCTTTCTTGGCTCTTTGTCCGGCTTTACCTTTTTCAGTCTTACGACCCGCAGCCTGCTTCTCGTAATAGTCATCGATGTATTGAACCAGATCCTTAGCAAATCTTTTTGGATCTCTGATTCTTTCACCGGCTCTTACTTTACTATTGACAAAGGTTTTGATTTTAATTAAGGTATCTTCATTCTTAGCGATACCATTAAGTGTTGGCGCTTTAATTGTATTGAATTTCTTACCAGCAGCAGATAGTAGTTTAGTTACTTCTGCACTTTCTTTCTTGGTAAATGTTGCAGTACCGGAAACATCTTTATAGACTGCGTCTACCGACCAGACCGATTTTGTTTGATTGAGGCCAGACGCAATCTCCTCTCCAAAACTTGCAGACATTTCTTCAAAGCTTGATCCTCGGTATGTAGTATGCCAGACCACTCCGATCTTGGATCCGAGAATCTGTTTTGCGAGGTCCGAGTTTTTAGGTACCGCGTAAACAATCGTATTAGGATGGAAAGTAATATACGGCTCTCCATCAATTGTAGTTTCTTTAATATCTTCTTTCGCATATAGAAAATCACCCTGTACTACACCCTCTATACCGAGCTTTGGCAGTTCAGCAAGGGCCAGTTTCAACTTCACATTTAAGTCGCCTTTTGTATCGGCGTCAATATCAGCATTGGTCTTATAGACCTTTGGATTCTTATTAAAAATACCTTTCTTAGCAACGAAGAATTTACCATCGCTTGGATCTTTACCAGCAAATACAGCAGGAGCACCATCCCACTTTACTGTTACATTAACAGCCTTTGCTGATGTACCATCGAGCATATCTCTCAATGCTCTTAGAAAGTTAATAGCAGTACGAGTACCATCAACACCGAGATTCAAGATAGAATCTTCGAGGTGTTCCATGTGGACGTTTTTTGATTCGGAAAGATATTGTTTAAATCTAAGCATATTACACCGCGAATGGATTCTTCTTACGAGTTCCTGGTTTGATTGAATACGCCGATGTTGGCATATTATTGATTTTTATTTCAGGTTGAATTTCGTAATAAGGTTTGCTACCACGAATACCAATACGCATTCTAAATGAACCCATGCACTGACCTTTTCTACCTAGCTCCGGAATATCAACTGGTAGGCCAAGAGGATTCTTTTTACCGATCATATAGAAGTCATCGCCCGCTTGCATATAGTGTGCAGGCTCTGCTTTACCTTCTAGATAGTGACGAGTAACAAGCTCACCTAGATCTACATTCTTAACGTCAAGAATATACTGTGTTCTTTTACTCATATACTCTTTCATCTTTTCATATGAAACAGCATTCTTATTTTTCAAAGGACCTTGAGTAGAAGGAACGGTCATATCTTTCCAGTTCTTAACACCGGCAAATTCTGCAACGTCTTTAAGGAATTGTTGCGTCTGGCGATCTTTAGAAAGATACTCTATAGCAAACTGTTTAACAGGATCTAGAGGTGCCGCTGCAGTCCACTTACCATCAATATAAGAAACACGAGTATTGCCAAGATTGTCTGTATGATTCATCTTGACTTCAATCCATGTTTTCTTACGATTGAATTCTGTTTTTACGTCTGCATATTTTGTGCTAACTTTAGGACGAGATGCGGTGACACCGTTCATGCTATTAATATAGTCTGCTACATCGGCTTCGTATTTATCAGATCTTGCAGACATAAGCAATAGCTCCAGCTCTTCACCAATAAAACTCTTAAAGGATTTCATTGTCTTTTTCCGGTAATTGTTTTATTGTTATTTATAAGGAATGACGTATTCCTTATTGAAGAAGTCTGGAATAAACCCGTCGAACCCTGAACCTAAATTCAGTTTTCTTGCAATTTGATTTGCTCGACTACGAGACAGATCTATGTTGATGAACTCATCCTTTGATGTGTCGTAGATTCTATAAGATCTCTCTGCGTATTGTTTTACAATGTAACTCATGTGAAATCTCCTGCTGCAAAAAGTTTCTTCTTACCTTTATCGAATACTGGCATATCATCATCTGGTTTCAGATCAAGTACACTTCTTGGCGATGAATTAGCAACTTGAGCTGTATCCCTACTTATAGTTTGCTGAGCTCCAGGTTCTAGATCATAAATTTGCATTTTAGATCTATCAATACCGACAACGAATCGACGATAATAACCAAGATCGCCCCAGCGATTCTTAAGCTGCTTAATCATAAGTTGGCCAAGATTATCTAGTTCTTCTGATGATATCAATCCAAGAATACAGTCTGCAGTATGAGTGATACCCATTGATTCGGAGGTATTTGTAAGATCAACATCAGAATTACCGTAACCATCACGATTAAACTGAGAGCTAGTAACAATTGCACAATTAAACTCCATAGCCAGTCCACGTATTTCCTCCGCGATTGATTTTACTAATGTGTAACTATTTGCTGCAGCGGCACCTTTAACGCGAGCTGAAGCACAAATGTTAAGGTAATCGATAAAGACAACATCAGGAACAAATCCTCGTTTCATTTTGAGTTCATTGAGTAGATGTCTGAAGTGTCCGGCATGAGCCGAGCCTGTTGGATATTCTTTAACGATAAGTTTGCCGGGCGATTTAGATGTAATACGTTCAATACGCTTTTGATAAACATCTCGTGGCATGATCTTGAGATCGTCAAGAGTTACATCCATCAGGTTAGCATCGATGCGTTCTGAGATGCGTTCTTCAGCCATTTCCATAGTGATATAAACGACATTCTTACCCTGTGTAAGATAGTTTGCTGCCATATGACATTTAACGAGTGACTTACCACCGCCGGTAGTAGCAAGGAGAACAGACATAGATTTGCGGGGTAAGCCACCCTTGGTAACTTTGTTTAGAAGTTCTATATCAAACGGCAGACGTTCTTCTTTACGATGATAGAAGTCATAACGAGAATCTGCATCATCAAGGAAGTCGTGGCCGATCGATGTATCGAAACTGATAGACAAAGAATTCGATAAGAGTTCTGGCAACGCACCCTTATCCATTTCTTTATCTTCGCCATCAATAACTAAGATGGCTTTACGAATCGAGTTGAATAGATCTTTATCCTGACAGAACTTTTCGGTTTCAGATACAAGCCAATCGATATCAGTTGCTTTGTCAACGGATAAATCATCAACAGTAGACATCACCTGTTGGTATGAATCTTCATTGAGATCTTTACGTTTATCTAAAGTAATTTTAAGAGCCTCGATAGAAGGAGGCTCTTTGTAATCTGCTACATAATCTGAATATGTTGCAAATATCTTTTTCAAGTTGTTATCATCAAAGTATTCCCCTTTGATGTAGGGGAACACTCTGCGATAATAGTCTTCATTAAATATTAGGTGTGATAGTACCGTCTTTTCAATCATTCTCAACCACTTCTTCTAGCACTTCGTTGTTGTCTTCATCTGGAATAATGATATTGCCTCCGACAGAGAAAGCATTCTTTACATAGTTTGCAAAGTCTGTCTTATTAAATATCATATCCCAAAACTGAGAATTGTCAACAATTTCTTTTGCTCGAAGTAGTTTTTCTGATAGGACTTCACCCGTGGCTGGATCGATGGCTTCATACCAGCCGACTTTGGGTTTGGTAATGTACCCACCTTTTTCAGCGATCTCCATCAAGCCTGACCACTTGACGATACCACCTTCCCAAGAGACACTAATTGGAATCTTAGATTTCTCTTTTACATGACGAGATTTCTCGATATTGATTACGAAGTGGTAGCCTTGAATCTCAGTGCCAACCTTATCTTGTTGACGACCAATAATCCAAATAGAATCAGCACTATAATAAATGCCAGTACCACCAGACACGACATCTTTAGGGAATAGACCAATCTCTTTGTAGGTGTGGTTAACAGCGATAAGAGGAATGTCTTTAAGGTTAAGATGTGGCGTAACAATCCGGAACAAAGATTTAAGAGCTTTCGCACGAGACATATCAGCAACAGACTTACCATCGAGTGCGTCTTCCACTTCTTTCTTAGATGCGAGGTTACCTACCGAATCAATAACGACAACAACCTTGTCGCCCTTGTCAATATTATCCATTTGCTGAACAATATCAAATTTTAGTTCTTCAACATTGGTAATCGGGGTGTGTACAGTACGATCCATATCAATGCCGAAAGACTCAAAGTATGAGGTAGGAGTACCAAACTCTGAGTCATAGAATAGAAGAACCGCATCGGGGTTCTTTTTCAAATATGCTGCTGCCATAAGTAGAGCAAAAGCAGATTTGAAGTGTTTTGACGGACCAGCCAGGACAAGGAGACCTGGCGTTAATCCTCCATCGATGCTACCAGATAGTGCAACGTTTACCATAGGAACTGGTGTCGGTGCCATTTCTTTCTTGCCGAATACTTTAGAATCAGTAATCGGTGCAGTCATCTTGATGGTACTATTTTTTACAAGTTTGTCTAGTAGACTCATTATGTACCTTCCACGATTGTAAGCAATTTAGCCTTATAGGCCTCGATCTTTCCAACTCGATCGGGCCAATAGATTGTTGATTTATCCGGATTCTTACAAAGGTTTGTTAAGAACGGAGTGATTGATTTATAGAGGAGTTCGAGTCGATACTCCAGATCATCAGCTTTGACTTTAGCATCTGTGAGTTGGTCCTCCAGTGATTGCTTTTCAGAGCTGATGTTCTGAATAGTTTCTTCGGCCGCAGCTTCTTTTTCTTGAAGCTCTTCATCAATAAAGCTGAAGCCGAAGTCGAAATCTAAAACCTCTTCGTAGGTTTTATTAGCCATTCGCTAGTTCCTTAAAGATTGATAGATCGTCGTCATCATCATCCATAGATAGATTAGACGCTGGTTCTGGTGCCGCAGCTGGCATAGTTGGCTGGGGCGCAGCTTGTTGGGTATTACCCATGCTGCTTAGATCAAACTCATCATCATCTTCAGCAGTAGTTGGCGTGGAAGGCTCTTCATCGAGAGCAAGTACACGATAAAGTTTTGCTTTCAACTCTGCATAAGACTTGAAGTTCTTAGGATCAATCAATTCTTGCAAAGAATGCTCTTGGTTATAGATACGTTCCAGTTCTGCATCATCTGTAGACAATGCTGAAGGAGCATCAAACTCAGACTTATCATAGTTTGGATAGCCTTCGAACTGACGAATCTTCAGACGGAAGTTAGCACCTTCCCATAGATCAAATGGGTTTACTGGATCCTCATCTTCAAACTGTGGATTCATTAGATCGTTTAGTTTGTCGAAGATCTTCTTACCAAATTGATACATGAAGACTTTACCTTCGTTAGCAGGATTACCAGAGTCTTTAATGACCATGATATTTGCAACGTACTTTAGACGGCGCTTCTGCTTACGAGCAATTTCTTTATCTGAATCAAGACCAGAATTCCACAACTTTGAGTTGTATTCTGATACTGGATCATCTTGATTAATGGTAGTTAGAGAGTTCTCAATATACCATAAACCTGTTGGACCTTGGAAACCGTGATCCCAGATACGAACGAATGGCATTTCCTCGCCGGCTGGAGCAGGCAAGAAGCGAATAATAGCAAAACCATTACCGGCTTGATCGCGGGTTGGTTTCCAAAATTTACCTTCGTTGGGATCTGAGTAGCTCTTCTGTGATACTTTTTCGAGCTGGGCGTTCAACTTCTGAAGTGAGCTTGAACGATTTTTTTTGAGTGCATCAAATGACATATGCGTATCTCCTTAATATTGCGTTGTATGTTTGTATTGCGAAATATGTATCGGCGGACCGACCATATATTTATATCAGAAAAACCGATTTCTGACAAGGTCTTTCAACTTTTTTTCGTTGAGATTCAAAAAAGGTTTGTACTTCTTTGATAGTTTTATTATATCACTTGCTATGATTTTGTCAACTATATTTTGCTCCCAATAGCCAAAAATATTAGCCATGTGAGTAAGTACAGTAAACGTTTCAAGTGATATTTGCTTTTGGCTGTACAGGGTCATCACATAAGGATGTTGACCGTTATGCACAGCAAAGTTAGCTTGGTAGTTATCATCTAGTTTTTCTAGATCTGCTTTGAAAAGACGACTCATAGAATTCATCTTAATCTTCCATTGCAAATAACGTTCCTCACCTTCATCATCCAGAATCTCACGTATCCAAACGTCAGGCTTTACAATCATGTTTGCAAGTATGAGATTCTCAGGATCTTCTTTATGGGAAAGCTTCTCAAAGAAGTATGCATACTGACTAGTACGAAACTTGTCAAAAGAAGCCTTGATTTTCCCATGATATTTGTGATAGTCGTATTGGCTGCCGAAGTGTTTCTTCATTGCCAAGAACATCACATAATACTTAAACGACTCTTCGTTAGCAAAACTCGTCGAGTGTTTGATCATCTTGTTTAACCATTCTCAAGCCAATCGCTTCACTACGAACCTTCTCTTTTAGAATAGAGGATTTCTTTACAATGTCTGCGACTGTTTCAATTTCTAATTCATTTTGGCGTGCGTATTCTACTAAAGCATCAATATAGTTAACGCCACGCGCTAGCATCTCTGATATATCATGATGCACTTTTTCAGGGGTTCTTGGTGTAATCATTAGCCGTTTAGTACCTTAATACCATCCAACCAGTTGGTTGCAGCATCTTCAATATAATGAATGCTATGGCCCTTAATAGTTTCTTCTTTAACGAAATTACCGTTAATATGATAACGAATTGTGTAACCTTGATCTGCTTCATAAATTTCTGCTCGAAGCTGATTGCCTTCTCGCTCACCGAGAAACTGATTGACGAACGTACTCATCTCTGTTCTCCCTCATATGTTGAATATTAGACGTGGCCTTTGTCGACCCGCAAGTTTTACAATATACGATATTAACATTAAACCTATGAGTTCCAAACATTACTATCGTATTGCCACTTGTTATATTAATATTATCACAACAACCATTTATTGTCAACGGTTTATTTTCCATACTTGTTCTCCTCCCAATATTTGTTACGATCGTCTGTGCTAGTTCTGTTCGCCTCATGTTCTTTAATTTTTTTGATATATTGCAGTCGTTGTACTTCTTGAAAATGTTTCCATTCTTGGTCTTCTATGTAATAGTGAGGTTTTATGTCCATTTGAAATCTCCCTAGACAGCAAAACTTTCTCCGCAGCCACATGAAGCAGTGGCATTAGGGTTAATTACTTTTAAATAAGAACCACCAAGCTCTTCCACATAATCTATTGTGCAGCCAAAAACAAACATTTCAGCCATTGGATCTAACCATAAATTTTCAATAGTTGGACTTTCTTCCGTGGTTCCCCACTCATATTGAAAACCAGAACAGCCTCCACCTTTTACCGTAAGTGATACGTTAGGTTTGCCAACCTTTTTTAGATAAGCTTTAGCATTTTCCGTAATAGTTAATATCATTCCATTTCGCTTTCTTCCTTAGTTTTATATTGCCATTCATCAGTGTGGCCAACAGACCATTTAGGTTCTGTTTCAACCGCATAGTTTTGAGTGCATACTTTAAAGTCAGGACGTAATAGTTTATCAGGAGTTAAGGAGCTATCACGCCAGATAACCCGATTGTTAGGCTGAGCAGCGAATTGACCGTTGTCAAGTCGTATAACGTTGAAAGACTTGTGTTCGGGGTCGTGTTCACTGAAATTTGTGTCGATGATGGAAGAATCGCGGTGACAATTATCGATGGTGAACTCATACTCACCGGCATGCATACGTTTGTCCTTTCCAAAAAATTCACATCTAGACAAGATGGGTTTTTGGACAACGGTAATGTCGTAATCAAAACAATCCCAAAGCTGTAGCACATCAAGCGGAAGAATCTCGCCGTGCGGTATTTTCCAAACAAACGCCGATATAGGAAGTTTGTCATATAGCGCTCCATAATCAGTTAAGAGTGTTTCGAAATAAAGAGCTTTGTGCATTGTGCTTTTAACACTAATCCAGATTCCTGGAGTATATTCACCGTGCCCCTTCTCTAAATCATACAAGTATTCTTTTCGTACATAAACATTAACAGGTGGCAAAGGGTGAACTAAGAAAGCCATTTATTGTCTCCATTATCTTTCCTCAAATAAAACATTATCGACGTATCGATTTTTATCGGCTTTTGATATGCCCATAGCTTCAATAGATCTGTGCAAGTGAGGATTCATTTTTTGGTTCTTGCAGTATTTGTTTAGCGCTGGTAAAGTATCTCGATGTGATGCAAACGCGTTAGCTTCTAAGTTTTCTAAATAGTGTTCTAGAAGTTGTGAAGTTACATCTATAAACTGATCTAATTCTTCGTCGGTGTTTATGTTACCAACGGCGATCATGTTTTCTGAAAATATTTCTTGCGCCCAAGGTGGAAGTTCTCTTTGTTTGTTCCACTCCAATCCTTCTACTGTTCGAGCCATAAAATCTAAGTAAGGGTGCGGAACTCCATGTAAAGGACTATAGTCCATAAAAGATCCGGTGATCTTTCTTGGCCCCGCTACAATATCAAATCCTAAGATAGGTAGTTCAATGTATCTCTCTGGGAACACGTTAACGTGCATCAACCAGAGGCCCTTGCCATCTTCAGGAATGATTGTTTTTAGATGAGCTTTATACACTTCATCGGAATGCCAAAAGGTATCGGTCCAACCTTTGAAGTGCATATCTTCGGTGTAACTAGGATTGTCCCAGCGCTCGAAGTGCTCATCAAATTGATTAAATATAAAATCAGAGTACTGATTAAGTCTCTTCCATAGTGGATGCGTCATGTTTTGTCAGTGTCCAAGTTCCGTCCTCGTTATCAATCCAAGCAAGGCTGTCACCTGGTTCCCATCCTAATTTTTCTAGAAGATCGTCTGTGAATTGTAAGTAAAGATCCCCGGATTGGGGATCTTCGTGAACAGTTAAAGTTTCCATTATTTACGCTTTCTTGCTCTACGTGCTTTTGCAAATGTATTGATTAGCCTAGTTTCACGAACCTCTTTCAGAGATCGTCGTCGCTTTCTAGCAGCTTCACTCTTACCCATTCGAAACTGCCGGGTAAGTGATTTAGTGGATACTTCTTCGAATGCAACATCTCTATGCATAAGATACCTCCCATATTGGCTTATTAACAATTACATTATATCAAGATATGGGTAAATGTCAACTAATTTCTTCAGACAACTCATCAAATAGTTCTGATGCGAAGTCAAAACAGATCTTAGCTTCATCTGCCATATCATCATGCAAGAGTTTGCGGAATTCCTCAATAAGGATCTTAGTATCTCCTTCAAACTCATACATCTTGCCTGAGCCAGGCACTTTCTTTTTGATGATCTGGCCGCCATGTAGTTCACCAAAATGTCTTACGTACATATGAGCTAACAGTCTGTCGTTAGCATCCCACTCCGCAAGTGCATGTATATGATTGGTGTACTTCTCTACAGAAGGCGGATAGTTACCATCGGGCTCTAATCCATATTCGTTTTCAAGCTCACGAATATCAGTCCAAATGCGATTGGACCTTTTAATTGGTTGTAAATTTGGGGGAATGATTACTTTAGATTCCAGTGCTTCATAGTTTAAGTACTGGCAACATAAAAATTTGTGATAGAGTTTAGGCTCAATTTTGCCGCTAATAAGATGTTTAGCGAACTTACGCCGTTCAGCAGATTGGTGGTGAGCCCATGTAAGCTCTTTCAATTTTAGTGACATTATAAGCCTCCGCTGATGAAAGTTTTCATTTTTATTTATAATGACCAAAGGGGCCCCGAAAGGCCCCTCTACTAAGTTTTTTCTGCAAGTTTATCTCAGCTTAGAAGCTGAACGAAACAGATGCAGTAGGTGTCAATTCTTCGCTGTCTAGGTTGTATGACGCTCCTGCTTCGAGCTCAAGCCCGATGAAGGCGTAAGTGTAAGAACCACCTACGTTTTGAAGCATTTCATCCTGATCGCCGTTTACGAATACTGTAGCACCGTAAGCGCCAGCATCTACTTCAAAACCAATATCTTCTGATCCTGAGTCATACGTAACTGCAGCACCAAGACCGATATTGTCGTTCAACAGATAATCAGTGCGAGAACCAATCGCAAAGTTTTCAGTATCCATGTTGTATGAACCTGCGGCCTGTAGATTAATAAGACCAATATTCATTTGATACATACCGGCTACTGTTTCGATTTCTGTTACATCTGCTTCGATATCTTTCCAGCCAATACCCATTTGTGCTCCAAGAGCTTTAACTACAATAGATTCTTTCATGGCTGGATCTGCCAATGTTGAACCGTCTTCTGAGTCGATCCAAACATTACCTTGATCTCCGAATGAGATCATTGCATCTCCATTTACCACTGTACCAATTTGCCATTCATCAAGAGTAATATCACCGTCTGTATTCATGTCCAAATCAATAGCAGCAAATGCAGGTACTGCTGTACCCATTGATGCGATACCTAGGTCGAAGGATGTTGTTGCACCCCAGTTGCCTGCTGCGTTTTCTGCAATCTCAGTTGTAATTTCCCCGCCAACGTCTGCGGCCATTGCTGAGCCTGCTGTGCAGACCAATGCTGTTGTAATTAGTAGTTTATTAAACATCCTGTCCCTTTCTTATTTTTACTACGTACTAGAAATAATATGCCACATTTTCTGTTGCTAGGTAAGTGGCCAACCCCCTGTGTTATGCAGCTAGTGCGTAACCAGATGGTGCAAAGTTATCGTTTGCATTTAGTTTGTTTGACCGAATAACGTAGGTCAACACGGTGAACTCCACTTAACTATTCCGTTCGTCGATCCTAATTCGCCCCCATCAAAGATACACTATAGCTTTTTCCCCTAACGAACATTGCCTAGGATTGTCTAGCGAGCCAGCCACGGCTGTTTTGTTAATAGTGTATCTATGGTGGAGGCGTCGGGAATCGCACCCGAGTCCGATCCGTCTTTATTTTGTTTCAACGTCCACTTTTTATATATAA
>Ga0208427_1001040_pt1 | contig 11849 bp, 25 predicted proteins | sample DEB08_DNA_FD_184532 | JGI IMG/M metagenome (GOLD analysis project Ga0208427, IMG submission 184532) | Aqueous microbial communities from the Delaware River and Bay under freshwater to marine salinity gradient to study organic matter... | ecosystem: Environmental > Aquatic > Marine > Coastal ...
CTTATAAGCTGGGTTGTGTTTAGGTATAATCCAATAATCATCAATATCAACTATGAAAGGGATTTTCTTTTTGGCAAGTATCGGAAGGATGTTGTATTGCAATCTTCCAAGCCATCGGTTGAATACCACGCAATCATATTTCTCAAAAGGTAGGTCAGCCCATTCCCCTTGATCAACAGAAACATCAACTGTGATTCCGTAGTCTATTTGGATTTTAACGTATGGAGTGTACAACCTATGGAAGGACACCCCATTCATGCCGTCAAGTAGTAGTAAGATTCTCAAAATGGTAGATCGTCTTTCTCCTTCGGTGGTCTTGGTACTGCCACATAGTGGGTTGCCTTTGACCTGTCATTTTGAGTCTTGAGTTTCTGCACTCTGATTCGAACATCTCCGTACTTGTTAATCTCAAGCTTTCCGTCATTCAAAGCTTGTTTGAACTTCTCCACGTTAATCGTGATGTTTAAGCCGTAGTCATCTGACCAGGCGTTTCCTAAAAATGTAATTTCATCCATATTATTTTCCTTTTGGGTTTTCTAAGTTTAGTGTGACGTTGATTGTTTTTGCTTCAATGTTTTGATCAACAGTTTCCTTTGGTTTACCATAGACTCTATCAAATAACAACTCCAACAAATGAATACTGCCTCTCTCATAATCTCGTGTGGCTTTTTTTGCTATCATCGAAATCCAGAAAGGCAGGTCATCATTCTTAGCTAACTCAATCAACTCGCTTCTGCTTTTGCTTAAAATGTTCTTGAGTATTTCTTCCGTTTGACTCTTGGATAATTTCACATTGTACTCAGATAGAAACACATCTTTTAAGACGTTCTCTATCTTTTTAGGTCTACCATTTGGATTCCCAGATTGACCTTTTTTGTACGGTATGAGATTCTGTTCGTTAGCCAAGTTCTTTCTTTGTTACTTCTCTGTAAGTTTCAATATAGTGATCAGCTATCTCTATCCAATCAACTTGCCCCAATGTGCAGTTTATCATGTCACAAATTAAAGCATTGTTTGGAATCATTTCTTCAAGTTCAGTTATCAATTCATAAAACCAATCTCTTAAATGTATTGCTGCTTTTGCAGTTCCCCACTCACAATCATCATCACCTACCAATTCAATGGCGTGTTCGTGCAAAGCTTGATCGTTGTCAATGTGAAGTGCTATCAACCAAGTAGCATAGTTTTTCCATCCGTTATATGTTTCTTGTTTCATGCTTCAAATAAACAACTTTTTTTTCACTTTGTCAATTTTTTTTCATTTTCTGTCTTTTTAACAACCTGTTTTTTGCACTTTGTTCATACCATTCTTGAGCTGTTTTCAATTCATCTAAATATGGATAACAGTGTTGTAATTGTTCTAATTGATAAAAAACCAAAGACGCTCGAAATCCATTTGATATATCACATTTGCAAACACCGTGCAAAATTTCTTCACCCCTAAAAATTGTTAAATCTCCATGATTTTGTGGAATGTAGGCGTCATATTCTGGCAAATACAATTCCCCTCCTTGTGCATTTTCTTTTAAAATTAAAACATTGGACAAAGAACCTTTTGTGTTAAATGAATCATAATGAGTTTTGATCAACTGATTAAAATTTATAGAGATTGTTGTAAAAATGGTGTCATCAATTTTCCAATCTTCCAAAATCCTCTCTTGCATTTTCATTTCGTTGTCAATGTAAAAGTTTTCCAAATACAAAGGCATTAATTTTGACTTTGCAAAATCTACAAGTGTGTTCCAGTTTCTTTTCTCTTTTTTTGTTGAAACAGTTTTTCTACAATAATTGTATCTCAAAGCATTTCTCGGCATAAATCCAAAAACACTGCTTTTTGTTTTTGCCCCATTTGTTCTGGTGGAAGAATGAGCATCAGTTGTTAAAGATGCTGCAATTAAATTTTTTGTTTCTTCCCAATGTGCAATGTTCGTGTAATACAACAATGGTCTGCCTGATTGATCAGTGTACATTGTGTTTGCCTCAAGTTTTTTTGATGTTTCTTTTAATTTGGGAACGACCTTTAAAGTGTTGTCAAAATTCTTGACTTTGTTAATTGCAGAAATGTTCATAAATGTATTCACTTGTGTTTTTTGATCCTTTCATCATGTCAATTCGTTCAATCAATTCTTGAGCTTGGTCATCAGGCAACACAACACGAATTGTTGTAAATCCCGTTTGATCAAAATTTTCAAAATCATATTCGCTTGTGTCTGTTCCTTGTTGATCTTTTGACATTTTAAACACAGGAACATCAACACCCCACTCCTCAAGTTCATCAGTATCCCACTCGTTGGCTATCATATCCCAATCCCATTCACCGAATCCAGCGTTGTCCTTAATTATGAACTGACGTTGTTGTTCATCGGTTAAGTCTGATGCTTTTATGATAGGTGCTTCCTTTAATCCTAAATGCCTTAATGCTTTTAATCGCATATTCCCTCCAAGTACAACCATATCGTCATTGACAACGATTGGGCGTAGCTCAAGCATCTTAGGGAATGCCTTTATTGATTCACATAGTTTGTGAAACTTCTCGTCTTTGATTACACGAGGATTGTTCGGGTTGCTTTTAATGTCTGTTATTTTTACTACTTGTGTGTTCATTTTCTTTCTGTCATCTTAACCTTATGGACAACTTTTAACATCTCTTTGTGTTGCTTTTTATCACCATATTCTATGTGACAATTTCTGCATAATCCCATCAGGTTTTCAATCGTGTCTTGGTTTCCTCCACCCATACCTCTTGCCTCTATGTGATGAATATCAACTGCTGTGTTGCCGCATAGTTCACACGCTATCCAATCGGTAGGATGGTAGTTCATTTCCTTCAGATATATTTTGGTGTGCTTTTTCAAAGTCTAATTAATTGACATTTGGTTCTTTGTTGTAGTTCGTGCATGTGAGCGTTGTGAGCATTGAAGTCTGTGCCTTGTTCTGCTTGGATGTAGTGTTCAGTCAGTCCTTGATATAAAGCTCTGCCTCCATCTATGCCTAACGTGTAAACTTGATCGAATCGGTTCATCAGTAGTTCAAATGCAAATGAGCTTGAGTTGAATGTTCTAAATGTGTAATGCCCTATATTCGGATCAATCTTGAACTGAACAAAAATGGTGTTGTCATAAATCTTTTGATTGCAGGTTCTGGTTAGGATAAAACGTGCTTTGTATTTTCCGTGAATGTATTTCTGTGGTTCGTTATAAATCACAGGATCGTGAAACGCTGCTATATCTGCATAGCGTGTCTTTTCCAATGCTCCATTAATTGTCCAGACGTTATAGTCTAACATCATAGAAGCATCCCACCTCTCAAGAGATGCACCCGTTCCAACAACAAGCCAAGGCTTATCCTTCGCCCAGGTCTGTTTTATTATCTGTGTTACGCACGACACGTTTTCTTCGCTTTTTTTTAATTGGTTGCTCGTCATCAGTGTTCAGTTCCTTCTGCTGTGCCTCTGCTCTGATAATCATTGAGAGCATTCCCTCAACTACACAATTACCGCACGTTGGAAGTGGCTTACCCATCTCTTGTACATAGACTGATCTGAACTCTACGTTCTGCTCAGGTGTCATCTTTAGCACTTGTGTTTCTTTCCATTTCTGAAACACCGGCAACATCTCTGTTAAGATGAAATCAATTTGTTCTTTGTTCATTTAGTATTCTTATTACTTTGGTTAGTGCCTCGTTGACTTCGCTCGGTCTTGGTTGACTTATGGCAAAGCCCTTTCGGTATTTTAAATGTCTTTGTAGTGTGTCAATTACTTCGTTTAGATCTTTTAGTTCATACATATCTGTTTAATATCGCTGCTGTCATCCCTGCCGCAAATGAGAATAGAACTCCCTCCAAGGAGTGGAAGTACAGTACACTCAACCAAAACGCAAGACATAGCTCACAGGTAAATGGCTTAACCTTTAGCTTATATGTCCAGTTTCTTACAAGAATTACTCCTGCGGAGGCGAGTCCTAATATCTCAAATGTAAGGCTCATATTTTTTGAATTGTTTATTTGCTTTGTATTTAATCTCGTTGATTACTTTGTCTATTTCGTGTCTACTGATGCCAGTAGCTCTGCTGATGGATCGTGCTGATTTTGGTTTAATGTTTCGACCTCCTTCAGAATACAACTTCCAAATCTTTGTGTGATACCAATCATAATCTCTAAGTACGATGTCAATGCAGTAATGCAGTATTTCTTTTCGGTAGTCAACATCATGATCAGGTATTTCAAGTTTGGAGCTGTCCAACATTGGCTCTTGTTTGAATAACTTGTTGAATCGTGTGTATTGTCCGTAAGCCTGGTTAACCACGATACGGATGACCAAGCCCTCCCAATATCCGCTATTGTATTTTTCCAATATCCAATCTTCATCCTTTTCGCAGATTATGAGAAACACCTCCTGATACAAATCATTGGCTTGGTGCTTCCCTATCTTGTCACAAACTTCCCTCAACCATTCGGCTTTGGTAAGCTCGTTTATGATGTCGGCTTTTTTGATATGTCAAAGTTTGTTTATCTTTTTTATCCTTTTTTAAGAAGTTTTACACAATAAACGCACAGTCTTGTCATTGCATATTGAATAAACCTCAAAGCCTTGTTTGATGTATTTTTTTGCATAGTAGATGACTTGCTTATCATTCTCAAGTATGATGTGAACGTACTCACGCCCCTTCCTGACTGTCAGCTCCATTGATTAACTCTAATATGGTTAACTCCTCTCTGTAAACTTGCGGAATGTCCAGCCAATTCTCCACTCTTTTACATCCATTGATAACGCTTGAATGGTCACGATTAAAGATTGAACCTATTTTTATTGTGCTGAAATTCTTTCGATGTCTTAGATGATAAAACAAAGCGTGTCTGACGTTAACGATTGATCTATCTCTCATTGGTGACTTGAGTTCATCTTCAGTAATGCCGTACTCGTTGAGAATGCGTTCATATAGTTCCTGACATCTTTCAACATTGTGTCCTTTGAGTTTTAGTATTTCATGCCTCATCTTGTGAATGGTCACTTGATACTCTCTCATTTGGTTTCTGACCTTTCTTTGGTAGTTGTCATGTTGCTTTTCTAATCGTGTAAGCTTTTGCTTTGCTGCAATGTATTCTGGGTAAAAATCTTTCATAGTTCTAAATAATACGCCATACAGGCTGCCTTGTAAATAATTTCCTCGTCTAATTGTGAGCGTTTCTGTTTATGACCTCTCTCTCTTTTGAGTTTGTAAAACCATATATTTTGATTGTCATTAATCATCTCCACTAACTCAGCCACTCGCTTTTCATCAATCTTTGGCTTGTCTTCTAATTCCTCCCATGCCTTGCATAGAAAAGATGGAAACACTACCGCCCTTTTTGTTCTGACATTCTCCCAATTGCTTTTGGCTATATCAAAGGCTGACATCTTCGGGCTATTATCAACCGGTGCTTCTATTGCCAAATACTCTCTTGGCTTTAGTTTTAAAGTGTGACTGTTGTCTTTGATGTAAGCGTTCATGATGTCGCTTACAAATTTGACGTTTAACTGTAGTGGTTGTCTTATCGTGTACTTGCCAAGCAAATACTCTCTGAAGGCTTTGTCCATCGTTTCGATTTCGCATCTTGCAAATCCGTCTTGAATAAACTCGATGAACTCTTTTCCTTGTTGTGGTGGCTTAATGCCACCTAATGAACAGAGCTTTTTTAATCGCTCCAATATCATCTCCTGATTAACATCCTGAATAAACATGATTACAATTCTAAGTATATTTTTTCTAATTGCTTAAATATCTCAAGTGCTATCTGTGGCACTATGGCGTTTCCGTATCCTTTGATACTTTCTGCTCTCCACTTTGAAAAGGTAATTCCGTCCAGTTCGGTGGGAAGCCCATCATCTCCGCCACAAATCGCGGGTTGAGATGGGAACTGCCTCCATTCACTTTGTGTGCTATCTGTTCTGCTAAATTGCTTTTTTCGGCATTTATCTTGTTGTGTTTTTTCAAACTCTCCATTGTCATCCCTGATCTCAGTCCGTCTGATGCACTTGGAGTCAGCAGCATTCCCCTTTTGTAAATAAAACCGCTCTGAACCTCTTGAGCGAGTGTTCCCGAATTCCCGAACTTCTGCTCTTTCTTGCTCAAATTCTCCGTGTACGCATCTGCTGAGCATGGTGTTTTGAGCAACAAACCAGACTCTATCCCTTCTGTGCGGAGCGTTTTTGGCTGCAGCTGGAATAACAAACGGCTGTACTTCGTACCCTTCACCTTCCAAGTCAAGGCACACCTGCTCGAAAACCAATCCGTCATCAATATTAGTGATACCAAAGACGTTTTCAGCGATGACGAATGCCGGTTTAATTTCTTGTATTGCTCGAAGCATTTCGCCCCAAAGATAGCGTTCATCATCTGTGCCTTTTCTTTTCCCTGCCATTGAGAATGGTTGGCATGGGAATCCTCCTGTGAGAATGTCAATTTTGTTTGCATATTTTTTAAAATCAGTTTTACATATATCAATGTGTGAATCAGCATTTGGAAAGTGGTAGTCTAAAACTTTACGAGGAAATTCCATCCACTCGCAGTGAAAGATGTTCTCCCATCCCATCCACTCAGCCGCTAAATCAAAGCCACCTAATCCACTAAATAAAGATCCGTGTTTCATAATGTCCAGTTGTCTAATTCGTTCTGACTATCCGCATACGGCAGCTTTTCATCCTCGTATCTTCTTTGATTTAAATACGTTGTAAAGTTAGGAAGATAATCTGTCTTTTGTGCTGCGATGTGATTCTTGAGATATTTTGGTAAATGCTGCCTGATCTTTTCAAGATCTGTCTGTTTTAGTTTTTTAAACTTTGATGCTGCATCCTTCTTACTTCCAGGTTGTCTTGTTGAAACTTGGCTGTAAGCCTTCCAAACCTGATCAAAAATTTCATCCCTTTCCACCAAGAGAGATTTATCTCTCTTATTTATTACATTAACATTTTCACTATCACTTACACTTACATTAACACTATCAGCTTTTTTGGGTTTTTCAGAAAAGGCTTGGGTTTTTTCGCTTTCTTTGGGTTTCTTTGGTCTGCCACCCTTTTTTCCATTAAGGCTTTGCTTTTCAATGTAGCTATCCCATTTCTGAAGATCACGCTTTAATTGTTGTCTAATTGGTTCAAATGCAATCTTGGTTATAACATCGTCTGTTTCAGGATCAAGGTCATTAACATAAGCGAGAATATGCTTAAACAATCTACCGGCTTGTTCTTCGTTTAATTGCTGCACCGTATGAATTAGGTCGGTGTACAATATGAATGATTTCTTATTTTGTGCCATAAAAAAAGCCCCGTACCGATTAGATGTGTAGGAGTCCATCTAACCAGCCGAGGCAAAAATCTTTTAACATAACAGCTCCTACCCTGTTGTTTGCTCTACGAATATAATGAATTATCAGTATAACCCAAATCACTTTTGACTTTTTGTTGCTTTGCCATCTTCTCCAAATACTTCTTGCCTCTAAATTGTGGGCGTTCCATCTGAAGCTTTCTTCTGATTCTCGTGATCGTCTGGGCATCGGTCAACTTGCCAAATGTGTACTCACGTTTAAAGTCATCAAAGGTTTCTAATCTGATTCCTTCGTCTGCCATCTGCATTGTCCAATAATAAGCAGTAAGCATTCGGTCATCATCTTTGGTTTCAGGATGCTTTAGTAGAACGGCAGCAACCCTTTGCTGAATCATGTTGTTCATTTCTTGAATCTCCTTCTGTAAAGTGGTTCAACATAAGGCTTTTCAGATTCATTGGCTTGACGCTCAAGCTCATCCTCAAGCTTCTTAAATTCTCTAATGTCATCGCAGATTTTAGCATAAGCTAAATAGCAAATAGCCATGATCAATGCGATTGGTAAAACTAAAATTACTGGTACTTCCATACTTCAAATATAAACTTTCTTTTTAATTTGACAAAATTTCTTGCAATAATTCCCAAGCATTTGTCAATTTCTCATTTAGTTCAAACTCGACTTCATGCCTCTCAATCTCTCCTATGTGCATCTGTTTTTCTTCTGGCATTCGTGGATCATACGAAACAAAATAACCATAGTCAAGGTCAGTGGCTAACATTCCGAGTTGCATCTGCCAATAATACTCAGGATGTATTTGCTTAAGGCTATCTGCATCATAGATATTGAAGTTCTTTAAATGGATGCCACTATTGTAAGGGCATTTTATTTCAAGTATAGCATCCGAACTCAAGCCGTCTGGGGAATATCCGCTGTACTCCCCATAGGGAATAAAGACGTAGGTTTCTCCTCCGTAGTATGTCCACTCCTGAAAGTTCTGCTGATTGAAATTAAAAAATGCATATTGCTCATGTGCTATACCCCAATCAAGAGCATCTCCGTAAATTGGCTTAGAATTGCCGGTCAGTATCTCAGCAGCTCGTTCATAGACAAATGTTTCTGCCGTCTTTGAAAGGGGAGAACCTGATCGGCTGCTCCCCATTAACTTGTGAACCACAGAGGCTGTGAATCTGTTGGCTCTTGCTTTCTGCCATTCCTCTTGGCTTTGAGTCATTGTAACTTCCATCATCTGATTATTTTTATCATACCCCAAAATAGATTGATTTCTTTTGTATGGGTCTTTACAATGGGCTTTCTTGGTTTTGATTCAACTCTTTTTGCTTGATGGTATTTTTTCTGATATTCCTTATTGTTTGAAATAACAGATTGCACAGTTCTGATGTTTGGCTTGTGTTGCATCTTGCTGTTGCCTTTTCTGTCAATCAAGCACATTCTTCTCATCGAAGTCAAAGTGTTGACATTAATCTTGTGCTTTTTGCACATTTCGATTGTTGCTATTTTGGTTTCATACACATCGTGTAAAAAACTTCCATAGCGTTTTAGTTGTGTTTCTTTACTTGTTTTCATAATAGTTTAAATCCTTTAGTCATTAGTCATTTGGTTGCTGTCAATACCTCCTCATGCTTTTTAGATAGAACAAACTTGTCTTTAATGTCTTGGATGTTGCCACCGTTCTGAATGTGTTTTAATGCTTTCTGCCACATTGGATGTTGTGGTGTTATGGTTTCCTTGACTGTTTTAACTTGATGCCCACTTGCAGAATTTCCGTCATCGTCTGCCTGGTTTAAATTAAAGATAGATGCAAGGGCATAACGACGAGCATAGGTCAAAGCAGAACCATACTGCTGTGGATTGTTAGCATCACGCATTCTTAAGAGCTGTTCAGATTGCATCCATTCGCCTGATTCAACGTGATAAATCTTGGTGACCAATACGTCATCGTGTGGGTGCTGAGTAATTAGAAGCCCTAACTCTTGACACACCGGGTTGATGGTTGTCAGAATACTGGACAAATCCGCATACGAAGAGTGGAAATGGTCATTCTTGGCTGTCTTCTTAACAGCGTTGACTTTGCCTTGGAACTCAAACAGAGCTTTTACAAGGTTGCTTGTTTCATTACTTGTTTTCATTTTCTACTAATTTGATTTTGGTTGGTTTTAGGTCGTGATAGTACATCAAGTCATTGATAACATCGTGGCGTTCAATGTCATTGTACAAAAGAAAGTCAGTGGTGAATGATGCACCTTCTTCGTCAACTGTTCTGTACACATGGTCAGAATACTCATCCCGGTAATGCTCCATAATCATTGACTCGATTTCCTCACGATCAAAGATTAACGTGACAAAACACTGCTCAACAACAACATCTTTGTCCTCAACTAAAATAGTAATCATTGCTGCACCTCCTCATTTTCAATGTCCTCAAGGGCAGCCTTTAAAACTAAAAGGGCTTTGTCTGAAATAACGTTGCCTTCAATGTACTTCTTGACGCTGGGCATAGATACGCCCGTTTGTTCACTGACACGCTTGATGATGCCGTGACGTTTCTTAAGCTTGATTAGCTTTACAATTTCTTGTATTTCCATGCCACAAATATAAAAATAATTTGCAGAATGAAAAAACTTTTTTCTTTATGGGCTGCCTAAAGTGTCGGCAATGTACCTCCCAATTCTCTGAGCGAGGGTTTGAGTTGTGACTTGTTTTAAAGATGGTGTCACGAATGGTTGCGATTGTGTTCCCTCTTTGTGTATCTTGTTGGTAATAGCGTGAGCAAGTGATTTAGTGGCTGCAATTCTATCAGGTGACTGAGAAATCTTCATCTGCATTTCTCTTTTGTTTTGTACCCACTCATAAATGTTACGATACAATTCACCATTGCCACCGGCTTTAGTTGGTTTTCTACCGTTCTCAACATAAAACCAATACTCTTGCATTAGGACAGTCAAACGATATCCTTTTTGTGTTCCTTTGATTTGTGGCTCAATAGACTGAGATAATGAACTTGAGGCGTTAGTGTTGTTAATCCTCAACCGGTTCTGCATCTGAGCAATAAGCTCGTTGCCCCAATTCTGGACTATACGCAAAATCCCATCATCTGCTGACGGGTTAAAATCTGAATACTCTTTTCCTATGCTTTCAAGAGAATCAGCCATTCAATTTACTTAGTGCGTAGTTGTGAAAGTCCTTTAATCTGCTGATCCATCCACGACCAAAATGCTTGAATGAATCAAGCCCTCTCAAGAAGTCAACTCTATGGTCGTAACTCTTTAAGTAGATATAGTCCTCTCCTTTCATGATTATAAGGCGATTTAAGGCACTCAAAGTGTTCTTCCCTACCTTCCCATCCACTGCAATGTTAAAACCCTCTGATACGATGAATTTCTGCAACTGCTTGGCTGCTCCGTAAACACCAGAACCCCAAGCAAAATCAGCCCAAAACTCAGCGATTAAATCGGATTCAATATCATCTGCCTTGATGCCATCCCAGTATAGTTTGTAGATTTTTTTCCAATCATCGTGATTCATCTCATAGAATCTCTTTATTGATTCAGGAGAATCTGAAAACTGAGCCTTCCAAGATTTCCAAGTGATTCCTCGGTTCGTATGTACGCCAGAGCCATCAGGCACACAGTCTGACGATGCTGAATCTTTTGAATGTTTACTAAGTCCACCCTCCCACTTGAGGATGTAGTCGATGTTTGCGTTGTTTATATTACCCATGGTCTTGTATTTCTTTTTGTAATCTTTTGAGATACCACTCTGCTTTTTGCAGGTCTTCCATTCCGTTTTTACGATTATAACGCCACATATACTTAAGAGAATTACCCCGTAAATAACCTTTAAATTCTTCATAACTCATTTGTGCTTTAATACATTCTATACATTCAATCTCCCCTGCATAGTGGGTAGGATTGTTCACGTTGTCAGCCATATATATCTAAACTCTTCGTATGGCAAATCTATATAAAAAGAATGAGAACCCTCACAAAACACTTGAGTCATCTCGTAAAATTGTGACGCTCCAACTACTTTTGTCAAGTCCAAAATACCCTGTTCTACAATCTCAACCTCTTGAGCTTCTGTTTCCAATCCTATCTGTTCGTAAATTGGATCAATCATGTCCTCGCGAAATATGTAATTCACCTCTATCTTCATCTTATCTTGTATGTAAAAGCGTTTACTTTATTTTCTTCCGTTCCGTCTTTTCTTATTCTCTCTGGGTGTAACTCTAACCATCTACCGCCTAAAGGCTTTGGACTTGCTCCACGTTCAACATGCCATCCTCCTTTGCCTCCGTTGTATTCTTCCTTATAGGTTGCAGTACGAACCATCAGAATGTCTTTAAGTTTTACCTTGCTTTGTGTGAGCCTTTCAACTGTGTACGTAAGTTCATGGTCTTCGTGTACGTGACCCATCCAAATCATATCAGCACCCTCAACAAAAGTCTGCATTCGGTTAAATTGAATCGTTCCCTTTGTCACTGGTCCGCCTCCACCTGAGCCGTGGAAATACTTGATGTTGAAATTGACTTTGC
>Ga0208427_1001047_pt1 | contig 11816 bp, 18 predicted proteins | sample DEB08_DNA_FD_184532 | JGI IMG/M metagenome (GOLD analysis project Ga0208427, IMG submission 184532) | Aqueous microbial communities from the Delaware River and Bay under freshwater to marine salinity gradient to study organic matter... | ecosystem: Environmental > Aquatic > Marine > Coastal ...
CTCGCCAGCAACCACCGACCATCGAAACACCACCCACGGCAAGAATTCTTCGTCGCGCTCCACAAGTAGATGCTTCCCTTTGGTTGCCAAAATACAATACTTAAACCCCATAACCTTTTCAGTTTTTTGCACCCCATCGACCATATAGGTTGCCGTGATTTCTTCGGGATACATCCCCTCTATAAGCTCGCACTCGTCCATGGGTTTTTCTGCGTAGGCGTCTTGCATCTCTTTTGGTATCTTTGCATCCGGCCACGTGTCCATAATGTTTCGGTATTGTACTTTCATTTTTCGAAACACCGTATCCACAGTGTTATCGGCCCCTGTTGCTATGTATAGCTTAGCAATCGGTACCGCTTCTACCAGTAATGGTTGCCTATTTGTGCCGGGGCGTATTAGTAACGCGCCGGTCCCAGCCGCTACGTCATATAACGCTTCGGATACTGCTTGGTCAAACGCCGACGCATGAAGACAATCAAACAACCGATTCTCCATAATTTCTAATTCTTTAAGCACTTTGGGGTCGTCTTGCCCGTCTTCATTTTTCAAAAACATCCCCGCTTTTAACCGAGCCCACTTTTTCATCGGCGGCACCAACACGTTCTGTATATTCGACACAAATTTTTGAGTCCCGTTTACTGCGGTTGAATCAAAAACAACTTGAGCGTTATCCCGTTTAGCACCATTAACCGCTTCGCTAAATAAATTTCGTTGCGGCATACAATACTCATACACTTCTTCATACGTTGAATCCCATTGCTGCTTGCGAGATTCTAGTGTTTTGAACGTCGCTAAAAACTTTTCCTTTACGTTCATACAACGCCTCGCTCAGACGTGGACAACAGCGACCGTCGCCCTAAAGTTCCCCGCCGCAACGCCAATAAAGCGGTAGTATTTTCAAGCGCAATTTTTTCTCGTTGCGCTCGACTTTCTTCTTCTTGCTGTCTCAACTGTTCTTGTTGCATTTCTAATTGCTGACGCTGTACTGAGTCGTCGTATTTTGGTCCGCCGCCACCCATAATTTACCTCCATTTATCACTAACCATCTGTACAATTCGTAAGGGGTAATCGCATAATTAGTTATTCCTAACGCCATTTTCACTATACTAACACACCCCGGTATAATATTTCCAATATGAAACCCCGACTTACAGTCTTTTTCGGTCGTTTCATATTCGACAACTAAATACTTTGGGCGGCTAAAATAAAAATTTAAAACCTCTTCGGCCGTTTGATTTTCATATAGTTTAGTGTTTATATTAAACCCTGTATAATCAATTGCCACCGTGTGCGGACTGATCGTCCGTAACGCAAATACGTGTTGAATGTTATGGTTTAAAATCTTTTTTAAAATTCGCATGGTTGGGTGTTTGGTCGGGCTAATGCGTCGAAACACCACATACCATTTAATTTTTTTCATTTCCATAGTATACTAAAAGATTTTAAACTTGGGAAGGACTGTAGGCTTTTGCATTTTTTCGTTTCGACCTAGCATCGTTTTATGCTCGCCACCGCCTAATAACGCATACTGCAACGCATCGTGCGGGTGGCTAAACCGGTTTTTTTCTGGCTCTAATTTATACTTTGCCTCGCCCCCAACGTTCAACCGCTTATAGTGATACCCACCGTTAAACCCTCGTCGCACCATTGGGGCTTTTTGCCGACTTACCACAATACCCGGCAGGCCATTGCTTGAGCGCAACAGTGGCGACAATACCGCTTCCCTTCGGACTTCAAACTTATTCGATGGTGCGGGACGCACAAACAACTGTTCTTTTTTAAACAGATCAAACGCAGTAACCCCTTGTTGGTCCCTAAAGCCGCCAGACGGGTCACCCCATAACTCAATATTCGCTTGCTTGTATTCCTTGGTTAGATATTTATTAAGATTTCTAGCAAAGTCTTGGAGCGGCCACGTCTCACCATCGGGCGTTAAAAACTCGTCCACTACTCGCCAGCGACCAAATGGGTCTTTCTGAGCAATAACCGCCGACGGGGTAAGCCCAAAGTCCACCCCAACAATCACCGGCAATAGCGAATCATACTTAACATCCGCACTTGAATGCGTGGCGTCCACATAATTATCTCCATATACCGGTTTGCCTTCTTGGATAAACCCATACTTCCCATGCACATACACATCAATCCACTCTTGTGGCTTACCCGCCATCATGTTGTTATAATAACTAGGCGGCAAATTCTCCACATTCTCTGCGCTTTCACTAAGCCCAGACGGTTGATCGAAAAACACCCAGCCGTCCGGGTGCTTAATCTCAGCCATATCGTACCACCAGCTAGAATCATCGGGCGGGTTAGTATCCGCTATAACGCCAAACCGTGTCGGCCATTGCCCCTCAAACCCGTCGGGCTTCTCACGGTGCGACGGATACCGACCCACCCGACCTGTAGCGGCATCTAAAATCTCTTTTAAAATATACCGAGCTTCATTAAACCAAATCATTGTAGCCTCTAACGACAATAATTTTTTAACGTCTTCGGGGCGGTCTAGTGCCAAAAAGATAACTTCCGATTCAATATCGTCAATCTTAATATGATGCGAGATCGGCGGCTTTCGGTTTACTTTCCCAAACACTTCCTCCGGGAACCAATCCAGCCAAGTCTTTAACGTCGTCGTCTCAAGCTCCGGTGCGGTATTTCTCACCACGATATGCCGAGTCCGACGAATCCCATCTCTTGACTTCGCTTGGCTCTTCATCACGACAAACAACTCAAAACACATCCCCACAGACTTCCCAGAGCCAATCGGCCCTTTCACCCCTCGGAAAAAAGCGTCCGAGTTATGAAACTTCGAAAGCGTTGGAGAAGCCTTATAATTTAATTCAAACTTCATTTCTACCCAGCGTAAAACTCATTTGGGTAAGACCACTCCTCCCATTTCTCTTTTATTGTTTCTGGCGGAAAATCTTTAGGGCTTCTTAGGAGCGTATCCCTTACGTAAAACTCTTTGAATTTAGCAAACGGGGATATTGTGCCATTGGCCTCCCTTGGGTAAATGCGATACACTGTAGCGTCCCCCACCGCACGTACGACTAAAAAGTCATCACTAGCCGATACCACTTTGTCCCGCAAATGGTCGGGTATTCGACTGTCGAATAACCACTTCTCCCGCGCAACCAGTTCAAGTATATTTTTGTCCTTCAGCCACCACTGAAATAATTTACTCTTTATTCGCATCTTCTGTTTTTTTAGCCCGTGTGCGCTTGGGCGCGGCAACCTTCGCCTGATACGCTTCCTTATCGTGCGGGTTCAAATTCTTCCACGCCATAATATTCGCCACCGGATTCGGCTCGCCACAAACATCACACTCCCTCAAAACCAAATGCGGATTAACAAAACCCTCATCCAACACGCCGCCATTCGCTTTCGCACAACCAATACAAATAACCTGAATCTTAGACATCTATAATCTCTCCTTGCTCTTTACCAACCGAACCTAAATCAATATTAATATTTATCTGCGTTTTACCTCCCGCATCTTCCACACCACCGTGGCCAGTAAACTTCATCTTATTACTCACCATACTCGCCAACGCTCCCGACACCCTCGAATCCCCCTCCTCAAACCGCTCCTTCAACGACTGCAATACCTCCTCAAACTGCCCCGCCGCAATCTTAGCATCCAACATCACCGCCTTCACATACGTCTTATGAATACTAACCACAACCTCCTCAATATGCGGCTTCTTCAACCACGTCGCCGCCACTCGCTTATCAACCCCAGCCGCTTTCGCCGCCTTGTCCGGGTCCAACGTCTTCTTATACTCCTCTAAAAAAGCAACCTGAGCCATCGTATACGCATAATGCTCCGGTATTTGTACCGGCATACTCTTATCCGCAACCAATTCCACCGGTGGATTGTCCTTATCCGCCTCCTTAAATTTCTTTTTTACACGAGCCATAACGTCCTTATCTATCTTTTTACTACTCTCTTTCATGCTTTAGCTATGGCAGCAGTAAGTGTTGTAGTTCCAAATCTTGTGAGAGTGAGAAGAGTGTCAGAGAAAAAAATGAAAAAAGTTTTTGTTCTCACCACTACCATAACCAAACCCACTGTACCATACACTTTAAACTCCGTCAAGCCTCTAGCTTCGTTAAACTCTTACTGATGCGTTTTAAACTTTACCCTTTTTCGTAAAGCTCAAAAAATTCAGAGGCGGTTTAGATAACGCTATGGCGACAAGTCATTTGGCGGGTACCCCCTCGAACATATGACCCCCCCGGGGGTGTTTGTACAATCGTACGATATTCGTTTTCGTTGTAAACTAAAGCAATTATTGACCTATGTCGCATAATATTTATTATGTAAAGTTTTGTAAAAAAGCCTGTAACGACAAACAATACCAGTATTTCCAGTGTTTCTTGCGCTCTCTATGAATAACAGCATCCGAAGCGCAAGGGGTAGACATCTTCCAACCGCTTTAAGCCACGTTAACCCACTCAAATAGTTATCAGAGCGATAATTTTGTACCATTTTACGCTTTTAGCCGCTTAACATAACAAAACATACGCTAATAGTATATAATGTTGATTATATGGCTGAATATCGCTATCTCATCCGCATCAGCTACAAGAACCGCGACAGTTTCCAGACTTGGAAGCCAGCGAGGACAGCAGCCCAAGCAATGATTAAGGCCTTGGAAGCCTACAAACATCGTATCAGCCATATCACTAGCTGTTGCGTCATCGGCCAACCAATTCCAGTGTGTAAGAGACGGCGAAAACAACAACAAGCCGAACAGCTACCAGAGCGGGCAGAGCGTTACAAAGCCAAAGAGCGCCCGAAGCCGCCAAGTGTTTTCGACATTTAGCCAAAAATTCTCCCCCCCTATACAAATACCTACTACAATATAGATTTAACTATTTATATAAATCTATATTTTACTAACTAAATACGTTATGGTGATTTTTTGGAATTTTATTTTTATTTTTATTTTAGTGTGTTTTACAACGATTATTGAAAAAAAACAAAAATTTGTAAAAAACAGTGTATTACAACGCTAGGTGTAACGTTAGATATACAAAATAAAATGATGTATTTTAGCCTATTTTTGTAATACAACCTTAAGCGTAAATTTGTAATACCGTATTACAAGATTACACGTAGTTTTGTAATACGTATATCAGCCGCTAGGCGTGGTTTTGTAATACACAAAATAGGCTAAAATACATCATTTTATTTTTTGCGATTTTTGTATTACGACGCTAGGCGCGATTTCATACATCAAGATTTTTCGATTTGACGACACTGGTCACGGTTGATACTATTGGTTTTGTTGTAGTTTTATTGTAGTTTTATAGTTTAAAATGGAGTAAATGAGAATGGATAAATATAGTGAGTATTGCAAAAAGCTGAATGATGAGTGTGACTGGATGGCCAGAAACTTTTTAAACGTGACTCATACTGATATGTCTATAAAATGGATTGATCACGATTATTATTTTAAAGGCGATAAAAGACAAAGGGATATATATTATATAAAGATAACAAGAAAAATGACAAAAGGGGAACAGTCATATAGCTTCGAATTTGGACAATCGCTTGCCAGTAGTTCCATTTATCCACTTGAAAGAAAAAAACCTACAGAATATGACATATTGGCTTGCTTAACGGCAACGGATCCAGGCCGTCATGAGGAGTTTTGTTGGAATTACGGATATGATGAGGACTCTATTCATGGCCTTGAGATTTATGAACGTGTCTATGATGAATTCAAAAACTTGAGTAGGCTGTATAGTAGTGAAGAGTTGGCAATGCTAGATGAGATCCGGTAAAAATGATAGTAGACGTTACCGCAAACGGGTATATCTCTATTTTTGAGTATGAGGATAGATCAGATCAATTATTCAAAAGATTATACATTGATTACACGTTAACGGAAGCAAAAAAGTTATTTAAACAAGAATTCAAACAATTTAAAAAGGAATTAGAACAATGATAAAAATATCTAAAATCAACGGCCGTGTATGGCTTAAAGTGTTTGATAACACTGGCTTAGTGTATAGTGACGGCGATTTTGACACTATAAGTGACGCAATGGCTACCGCTGGGTATTATTTAAATTAATAAATTGGAGGATAACAAAATGAATATACAGACACATGCTTACAACTTAAAATGCGATTCAAGCGTAAGATTCACAAAGAAAGACGCGCCAGAAACCCTGGAGCAATTGTACAACGCTACAGACGACGTTGACTTGCGAGAAAAACTGGCCATGCTATATTCAACGATGACAACAAAGCCAGCCGTGAAAAATAATCCGTTGGCATGGGTATCAACGGCAACGGATCCCAACTGTGACAGAAACCACATGTGTGACAAGATGGTTGTTGCTAGGGGCTACGCTATCGGTTGCGACGGCTATCGAATACATGCCTATAAATTGCCGGCCAGCCAAGCGGCTGATCTTGAGGGCCAGTATATCGACGCTAACGGCAACATTTTAGCTATTGAAAAGCGCAACGATTTACCGGTTGATCACATGTTAAAAATGCTTGTTGAAGCTGAGTACCCGCTAACGGATACGTTTGATGTTTCAAAATGTACCGTTGAGGACAATCAATTTTTTGATCTGGAATTGTTCGGCCAGAAGTGCCGGTTCAACAAAAAGATGATTGAACAAGCCTTTAACGGCCGGCAAGCTGTCAAGGTGTGCACGTCAGCTGAATTCAAGGGCCAGCAAGCGGCACGGTTTATGTTAAGTGAAACAGAAACGGCTGTTATCATGCCGGTACGCATTCGGTAAATAGGGAGTCAACAAAAATGATAAACGAAAAAAGCACAAAAAGTGAAGTAATGGAAGCCGTAAAACAGAATGGGTATGTGTTGTGTTATGCTAGTGAGGAATTGCGGAACGATCGGGATGTAGTGTTGGAAGCAATAAAGCAGTATGGGTATGCGTTGTATTATGCTAGTGAGGCATTGCGGGCTGATCGTGAATTTGTACTGGAAGCAGTAAAGCAGAATGGCTTGGCGTTGTATTACGCTAGTGATGTATTGAAAGCTGATCGGGATGTTGTTATGGAAGCAATAAAACAGGACGGGCGGGCATTGTATTATGCTAGTGATGTATTGCGGGCTGATCGTGAGATAGTGCGGGAAGCAATTAAACAAGATGAGTATGCGTTGAATTATGCAAGTGATGAGTTAAGAAAGGAATTAAACAAATGACACTAACATTAAAAATACCTAAACTCAAAAGCCCTGGAGCATCCAGGGCCAAAGTAGTACCCAATGCGTTAGAGATACACACAACTCGGGCAGCTTATTTATTTATTGGGCTTGATCTAGTAGCGGTACAGATACACAAGGGCCCGGCAGTGTTACCGTTCAAATGGTGTACAGGTGTACGGTCTGTTGACTTGGTGTGCGATTTTTTAGTACAGTACGGCCACAATGTTTCTGAGGGAAAGGCACAGATTGACGCAGCCATTGAGGCTGGTACGATTTTGGTCAAGAATGCCCGCCCAGGCGCAACAATTACCTTAGATTACAAGGGCGACATGGCAAAATTTAAAAACTAGGAGGTAAAACAATGATTAAACAAGAGATTTATTTGGATGTAGGAAAAACACAGCCGGTTACTGATTTTGAGGTTGACGAGGATGGCCAAGCTATTATTCGTGAGGGCATTTGGTACGTTTTTGGCAAGTCACAAATTAAAGCGTTTGGGGATTCGGAGGTTTGCGCTTGCGACAATGTGCATGTTATTGCGCACGACAATGCGAAAGTTGACGCTTATGAAAATGCGGTGGTTCATGCGCGCGACAAAGTGAGGGTTTGTGCGGAAGGGAATGCTCGGGTTTTTTCGCACGACAATGCGAAGGTTTATGCGTTGGGGTATGCTCGGGTTGATGCGTATCAAAGTGCACGGGTTGTGGCGTTCGACGAGGCGGAGGTCTCTGCGCACGACAAGGTGGAGATTTATGCGTTCGAAAATGTGGAGGTTTGGGCATACGACGACGCAAGGGTTAATGCGTTTGACAATGCGGAGGTAAAACAATGATTTCAGGAATCTTCACGAAAAAACAAGCGAAAATCGAATCGCAAACTCAAACGCAAACAAGGCCGATGCTTGCGATTGAATGCCATCACTTAGACAGCATACACGGCCCGTACATAGTCAGTCCCTTGGATTTGGCTGTGCATGGTGTAGATATGGCCCCACCAAAGGTCTCTATTGAGGTTAAGCGGGTTAAAGCGACCAGAGACCAATCGACACAAACCGATTTCGATCAGGCCACAACACAGTCTATCGGTGTCCAAACGGATTTTACGAGTTTTACAAGACCAACACATTACAATTACCCGGACAGTCTTTTTGACCAGTTTTTAATTTTAGACGCAAGCGAAAGCTTGCCAGCTAATGTAAGCGAGCAACAGGCCAAAGAGTTCAATCAAGAGATTCTTGGCCGGTATGGCTACTTATTCCCCCGGAAATTTATCGCGCGATATTTTTCCTATCATTTTCAAAAAGCAAGACTATAAGGAGACAAAACAATGGACAAACAACACATGGTTACATTCAGAACAGAAGAAGTAGTGGCACGACTATTTAAAGCCTATTGCAAAGACAAGGGCGTGACGGTCACGTGGGCGTTGTCAACTTTCATGGCTATGGTAGTGGCCCAAGTTTATGAAGCTGACACAGAGATTGACACGATTCTGTCAAAAAAGATAGCAGGGGCTACTTGTTATCAGCAGGAATTCATGGTATTAATTAGGAATTTAATGGGCGATATGATAACAAAATTGGAGCAAAACAATGAGCGCAAATAATATAAAGCCGGGAATTGGTAAATACACAAGCATGAGAGAGCAGTACAAACGGGAAGCGCAAGAGAAACCGAAGCCAAAGCCACGGTATAACCCGCCCAAATTCCCCTACACGTATGATAAAAACGCAAGGGTGAGCTTTCTAGATTCCATTCCAGAAATTCAATACAAAGAAGTTGCTGCCCCACACCCGCTTGAAATTCCGTTACCGACAAAGTTGATAAGTGAGAGGCGGTTATTATGGCTTTTAGGCGTACCGGTTCATGATAAACAGTCTTAATGTCCCCACACCACCGGCTTCCCCTAAGGCGTCCCCGCCCCCAACGCCACGATCACAAGCATCATCAAGCACAATATCGCTCGTGGCTCAGCGCAGCCCAGAGGTTCCGGTATATGTAAACAATCGGCTTGTTTACGTCCCCGAGCATTTAAGACGAGATGTTTGTAGGGCCATTAAAGAAATTAAAGTTGACTACATCAAAATCTTGCGTTTAAAAAAAGAATTAATCTTAAACCAAAATATTTTGATCGAACTGCTTAATCACGCCAAATATCACTGGCATGTATGGCTTGATAGAACGCCTTGCGAGATTAGCGCGTCTGAACGCATTGAAAGTCTGTTTATCAATAACGAAAACCTTATGCCGGAAGAAAGCGACTGGGTTTGGCAAGTTATAGACGATTACAAAGGCCTTGTTGAGAGAACGGTGTCGCAAAGCAATTCAAACCCTATCCCGCCGATATGGATGGTTTCTAGCGTGTCGAGTAGTGGTAGCCGGTGTTGTGATATAATGTAAATTATAATGTTTAATTCCCTATCGTCGTTTATGCGAGAACACAATGCGTATTGGCTGCGGTACCAATCAAATGCGACTGCGGACAACAACCCCGGACGCGTTGAAGCTAATAATGTTATGAACATAAGAGCTCAGGAAGAGCAGGAAAAACTATACACTAAAAAAAACAAGCCTGCAAAACCTTTATTATTTGACTATTATAAAACGCTTTACAAGAAAGACTAAGTCGTTTATAGTTAGATTACTTTATCAATATAAAATCAGGAGAACAGCCAATGACCCGATTAAAGCCGAGTGCGGCATTACTAAAAACCGCTAAAACTTTTTATGACAATGGACTTATAACCATGCCTCTTAAGGGCAAGGTACCCATGGTTAAAAACTGGACGCAGTTAGAGCTTCCAGAGGCCTTTGACGCCGACTATTACACAACGAGCTCAGCAGGTTGGGTGATTCGTGAGCCTTATATAGTTATAGACGTGGACGTGCGGCCAGAGATTGACGGGCTGGCTGGCCTGCAACGGCTAACTGACGATCTTGAGTTTGATTTTCTAGCAAACGCTGGCGTCATGGTGCGGACGCCTACTGGTGGCTTACATTTGTACTACAAAATCTTCCAGAGCGGCGTGAGCTACAAAAAAAACTTGGCAGCTTACGAAGGGTTGGACTTTCTAAGAGACGGCCACCAAGTATTGATACCCAACAGCGAAACAGACTCCGGCACGTACAGACTAGACGGACGTGCGCCAAATAAATTCTCAAATATTGTCGAGATACCGGAGGGGCTACACCTTTTATTAGAGCAAAAAGAGGCCGAGTCGTGTGGTGGCACTGGTTATTTTACTGACCATAAAATGGATAAGCTGTTGTTTACCGGCTACGTTAAACAGATGGGCGTTCTTTATGAGGGTGAGCGCAATATGGAGTTGTATAAAATGGCGTGTCGGGGCTACGATTTAGGGTTGTCGCCCGAAGTGGTACTTGGTATTGTGGTGGATGCGGAGTGTTTTGTGCCTCCATTGTCGACTTATGAGATGGCTACCACGATTATAAGCGCATTGGGTACTCGGCAAAATAAGATAGGCTCCCATGCTGTTGAGGAAGCACTGAAAGCCCTTGGCCCTATAGATTCTGGCTGTTCTCCCGGCCAAGGGCTTAATGACGTGCTTCCCCAAGAGCAAGCGGACGCTCAGTTTGCTGAGGTATGCCCGTGGCATGATAAGCTACACAAAACCAAACATGGCACCGTGAGTTCTCAAAATTTTTGTGTCCGAAATTGCGCCATATTTTTAAAAAACATGAAAGAGTTTAAGGGCAAGTTGGGCTACAATGAGTGGAGCCGTGAGACTGTGTGGTTGGCCCCATGTAGTTGGCACGCATTTGATAAAGCGGATTGTATGCCCAATGGCATTGCGGTGACGGACGACGATTTGTTGTCGATCAAAACGTTGTTTAATGACATGGAGTTTGACCCGTTGGTTAACCAGATATACCAAGCGGCTCGGACTGTTGGCTTTGAACAGAGTTTTCACCCAGTTAAAAAATGGTTTAGTGAGTTGCCCGAGTGGGATGGTGTCGAGCGGGTACGCAGTTTGTTCCCAAAATATTGCAATGCCGAAGACACAGCGTTTAACCGTGAGGTTGGCGAGGTATTGATGTGTGCGATTGTGAAACGGATTTATGAGCCGGGCTGCAAGTATGATCACATGGTTGTGTTGGTTGGGCCGGAGGAGCAAGGGAAGTCAACAGCGATTAAGGCATTGTCGGTGTTTAACAGTTGGTTCACGGATTCGCTGGGCGATATTAACAAGACTGGTGACGCTATTCAGCAGATTAAAGGGAAGCTGATCGTGGAGGATTCAGAGCTTAATGCGTTCATGAGCCGATCGAATACAGTGGCGAGTGTTAAGGCGTTTATATCTCGGGAGGTTGACCGAGCGCGATTGGCGTATGCGAAGTTGACCGAGGATGTTCCACGCCAGTGTGTGTTTATGGGCACAACAAACGAGAACCAATTTTTGAATAGCGTTACGGGTAACCGCCGGATATGGCCAGTGGAGGTGTACGATATTGACGTGCCAACGCTTACCAACGATTTACCACAGTTGTATGCTGAGGCCTTGGTTGTTTACAAAAAGCGGTACGCTGGGTTAAAGAATGGGTTGGTGTTGCAATCGGCAGAAGCTATTGAGCAAGCCAAGAAAGCTCAGACTAGCCGCATT
>Ga0208427_1001053_pt1 | contig 11800 bp, 21 predicted proteins | sample DEB08_DNA_FD_184532 | JGI IMG/M metagenome (GOLD analysis project Ga0208427, IMG submission 184532) | Aqueous microbial communities from the Delaware River and Bay under freshwater to marine salinity gradient to study organic matter... | ecosystem: Environmental > Aquatic > Marine > Coastal ...
GCCACTCATAGTCAATCAAAAGAATCTGTGTCTTTGTTTCATCCAGTGTGTATCCACTAGGGCCAGTGCCATCCAGTTTATCTACATTCCAGTTAGCCTGTGTTACAAACCGTGCATCACTTGCGCTGCCGCTTGTTGATGTACGAATTACAAAACGTAAATCTGTTTCATTCTGTTCAAAGTAGACACCATCATCAGAACCAAAATAACCTACACGTTGGCGTAGATTAGCCTGTGATGAAGCCATTGTAAAGGTAGCAAGGGTAAGCAGTGACTTTCCCGGCTGGTATGGAAATACACGTTTTGTTTGCCGTATGACTTCACCAGTAGCTGTACCCACCGTCATAGAGTTGCTGCTCTCGTCAGGTAAATGAGCAAATGCTCCACTGCCTGTTGAACTGGTATCAAACTGTGGGTCAGCTTGAAAACGGTTCTGACTATCAAACAAAGTATAGGGCTGACTTATACGCAGTCTACCAAACGCATCGACTGTGTGGTCAGCAAATGCAACATCATTACCAATAGTGCCAAAGACAACTTTTTCTGGATAGCTTGTGATGCTCACTTGTTATTCCAGTCCAACACGGCACGGTGCTTCTTCCAGAACCAGTTACCTACAGCGGTAAAGGGCTTGCCCATGTAGAGCAAAGCCCACCCCACGTTTTTAACCAAAGTACGTTTTAGGTTTATTACGCTTGTTCGCATTTTTCTTGTGAACTCCGGGTCTACGAATACGCTTCTTTTTCATGAAGCTGTTTGCAAATTGCTTGGCCATTTACTTTTTCTTTTTAGCAGCCATGCCACCGCGCATCATCTTCTTCTTTGCTACGGCACCGCCACGCATCATTTTCTTTTTAGCTGCTGTTTTCATCATGCCGCCGCCCCGCATCTTTTTCTTCATTACCATTTCGTAATCTCCGTCTGTCTAGCACTAAGGCTTCATAGGTATCTGTCGGGAAGTTCTTGTAGTAGTCAGACTTCTCCAGACTCAATGCCGCATCATCAAGTAGCGACAGCTTCTGCACGAATACCATGCAGTATTCCAAGTCAGGGTCACTTACACCCTCTTGCAATAAGAAATCCAGACCAGCCTCATCTGCGCCGTAGTCTGGGTGAAACTGCATCAAGTGTAAGTCAATGCCTGACACTGACAGTGCTTCATTTATGCCGTCACAGAAACCATCAAGATATTCCATGACAGGTAACACTTCGTTTGCCCACACAACTATGTCATAGTTATGGGACTCAAATTGCTTGACTGCCTCTACAAGACCGTCCAGCCCAGTGTTGATACTGAATGTTACTTTGTCTTCCAGCCATGCCTGTTTTGCATAGGGGCATGGGGGTAAGCCATTTAACTTTGCATTGGGTACTTCAAGAAAATTGGCAGACCAATTACGTATGTCTTGCTCTACAGGATGCACTACTAGACATCAAAGCCCATGTTACGTACAGCTTCCCGTCCTTTGTCTGTAGATGCCAGCTTTTGCAAGCCCTTGTTTGGCAGCTTGTCAGTAACATTGCCACCAGCAGAATACATATGCTTCTTGCCATTAGCCATACCACCCATTGCCATCTCAGCCTTCTTCATCTTTTCTTTCAGCTTCTTTGCTGGCATAGTGCCTACACCAATCGAGACAACCATTACGTCATCTTTGTTTTTCTTTGCCATTCTACTCACCACTTAACCTTATGTGACCAATACTTCGCAGACAGCTTAGTAGTTGGTTTACCCTGGGCGTCATGCCTTGCATAGTAACTACGCTTACGTGCCTTATCCTTTGCAGTCTTGGGATTCTTGCCAGCACCCTTTACGCCCTGCTGACCAAATCGAATAAACTTGTACTTGCCACCTTCTGATGCCATCACACAGTGAGACTTCGTTGGGTGGTTAGGTGTCCTCTTTGGCTTGTTCACAGCCGTGAGACCTTCTTCTTTCATTTTTGTTTTGACACGTTCTGGTAGACTCATGTCGCAGTTCCTTGTTTAACTTCTGCACACTTGTACCTAAACTCTGAAGGCACATTTGGAAGAGTAGGTGCCAAGTCCCTAATCATTTCCTGAACACGTGCAAAACATTTATCGTGCGTATCGTACGGCCCACGATTGTCCGTAAACAATACACAGTCACCCTTTGTTACGAGGCTGCACACTAGTACCATTGCTGTCAACATCATCTGTCCATCCTTCCATACGCATAGCCCACTCTACGTGTTCCAATGTGAAAGGGCGGCCATAATGTGCTTCTACTGCCTTACGTACATAAAATACATCGCTGTGAGGTATATGTAATTTATCTAATGTGTTATTCTTGATGGCATCATAGAATGCCTCAAGTACGTCATCAGTATATAGTTTTACAGATTTCTTCGTCATTGTCAACTACTTTTTTGTAAATACGGAATTTAGTCCATGTGGGGGTATTGGATGTTACATTAGATGTAGCATTTAATGCTTTTAACAAGTTTGCTTTTATTAGATGTAGCATTAGATGTCTTTAACAAATTTATTTCATCTATGTTTTTACATCTATGTTCTTTTATTTAATGTAGAGCATCTAATGAAGCATTATATATACTAGTTATACCACACGGTAAAAACACTGTCAAGAACAAAAAGTATTGTTACTGAATGTTACAATATATGTAACATATCGTGAGCAGCAGAGTTGCCTATTTTTTAGGCAGATTGTGCATTCCTTGTGCATAAGATGTTTATGAGTTGCCCCTGTGGTTAACACTCAATTTTCCCAATCTGTGTATTTCACCATATATACGTACGTACACCCTACCCGTGGCCCCCGCCTACCCCCATTGATCCGCGCGGATTGCGTCCGATTGCGACACCTTTTGTCTTATTCGCGCCAGCGCATGACGCAAGCGATGGATCGAAAGCTGCTAAACTATTGAAATGCCTGGACTTTTTAGCAGATAGGCAATGCATATGCTATGAATTGACGCCATATCCGACGCCACTGGATGGCGTGTTTATGTTTTAACACATGAAAACAGACCGGCGATGCATGAAATGCGGCACCATACCCCCCAAATAATGCAGCATCTAATGAGAACGAAACAGGAACACGCGCTACCGATCAATGCGAACATCGACCGTGAACAAAATGAGAACATCCAGGGAACAAAGCATAAACGACTTGACACGATTTGCGCCGCAATATATGGAAATTTTTAACTTCAATTATTCGCATGAAAGGAAAGCGAAATGACTAATCAATATCAAATCACAGACACCGAATATGAAATGCTGGCAAAGCTTACGTTTATTGCATTCCATGCTAATGCGGCATCATCCGATGAACGCGACGAAAGATATCATCCTGATAATCAATACGCATGGACCGTTCATAATTCGGCATCGAAAGCCATGCAAACCATTCTCAAGACATGTTTGCCCGACATGGTCGCTGATAACGTGATGAATGACATCTGGAATTGGGGCATTTTTGAATGCCATACAATTGACGCATGGAAAGCTTTAGTCGCCCGATGCCTGAATGACTACGTCACGCATAGCAGCGACGATGCCTATAATTCGTTTCAGCATGTCGCCTATGATTTCGCCGACAAGCCACGCGCGTCGATTGCCAAGCATGTTTTGCCAGCATTGATTGACCACAACAAAGCTTGCCGCATTGCTGGCGACGATGCCGCCAAATACGTCACGGTTTACAATGCGAATGATTGCATTGATGAATATCCCTTGTCTGGATATTGCGAGGAATTGGCGTGTTATTTGGTCAATCTGCAAATCGCCACCATGCGACACGATAATGATACGGGCGACGTTTCAATTCGCATTAATCCCCACAATGCCGAATTGTTCCTGACACAAGGATAACCAAACAATGGCGCGACATTGCTTGCCATTGTCGCGTCACATTCTTTTGCCAATAATGGCCGACTAACTTTTGAAAAGGATACCAGACTATGAAACAAGTAACGCCAATATCGCATGACGCCATGATTGCAAACATCGTCGCCATGTATAACAACGCCGACGCCGACCAAATCGCTATCGGCATGGCATGGTATAGTGACGCGCAATCACAAGCGCATGGCATCGCCATAAAGCACGATATGCCGGTTTATATCGTCGTTGCTGTCATTGCCGCGCTATCACCGAACAATAAATGGACACGTAATGTCCTGAATGCCGATGCCCTAATCGGCGCGTTTATTGCTGGCGATGCCATGGAAACCGTGAAGGTCTCGACCTACAACAAGATGAAGCTAAAGGCATGGCGCATTCTGCAGGAAATCCCCGACTATGCTGGCGCAAAAACCATACTAAACGGCCAGAAAATCACGTCGTTTTTCATGGATATCATGGGGGAATTTAACGTGACCATTGACGGCCATGCGCGAAACATTGCCTATAACGAACGTGTCGGCCTAACCGATGATCGCACTAATATTGGCGTCCGAGAATATCGCGCGTTACAGGATGCCTATGAAGATGCCGCCAAACAAATAGGCATCATGCCCTATCAATTACAGGCTATCACATGGACAGTCTGGCGCGATTTGCACGGTATCGCGTGACCATAAATCAAAACATGGCATGGCGGCGCGTGTTGTCGCCATGTCCTATTTATTAGCCAATAATGGCCGACTAACAGCATGAAAGGACATGACCATGCAAAAGACATATAAAACAGCATTCAATCGCGGCAACGCGCGTATCTGGATAGAAGGGGACATATTGACAGCGAATGGCTTTCATCATGGCCGACGGTTTAGGCGCGTCATGGTGGCACCTATTGGCAGCAACGCGCCAGCATTAACGCTGCAATTTGCAGACGTGCGTGACACCGACAAAGGCAAAGGCAAGATAGCAGGAACGCCAGCACGTCCCATTGTTGACCTTAATGGCCGTTATGTGTCGGAATTTTTAGACGGTGCCAGCCATTACATGGCGACCTTTGCCGACGATACCATCACCATTGAGAGGGCATAGACATGACAAAAGCACAACGCCTATACCGTGAATTGCGGCAGCATCTATCACGGGATGATGCCCGATATGTGGCGACATCGCTTGCCACAATGGATGCCGACCATGTGAGACGCATGATGGACTATTACACCGACGGGAAATTCAGTCGGGCATAAATGGTGGGGCTGGCCGGTATCGCACCGGCTGGCCTTTTTTATTTTTCAAAATCCCTGGTTCCTGGGGGTGTCAAAATATTGACGGTGTTAGGTGGGGCTAACATTTTGTGGGGCATCTAACTCTATACGGTGGGGCAAAGAATGTTAGGCATGGCTAACTTTATTAGGTAAGACATGCAATGTGGGGTGGGCCTAACATTTGGTGGGTGGGTTAAATGTTTTAGCGTGTTAAAACACCTGGTTCCTGGCGTCAAATTATTGACGGGTGAGGGGTGGGTGGTGTCAAATTTTCGACGCAAAAAAGTTTATTGTGCCTTATTCTTGCCACATTCTAGGGGGATACTGACAACATCGAAAGGCAGAACAAAGCCGACGGCCTAGCAGGAAAGCCCATTTAGTGGGCATCACAATGGGGCAGGACGCTAGATAACCGATGCCAGCGGGGCGTTGCCAAGTAGATGCAAAAAGGGGGTTGACCCCAAGGCCCGACTAGTTTAATGACTAGTTATCGAAACCAAAACGAAAGGACTACATATCATGGAAAAGACAGTGTTTCAGAAGAACGTCGCCGGTATCATTCGCAACCCAGTGGGTGCTAACAACCTGCAATTCCGCCGGACTACTTCACGCTACAAGCGCAAGGGTACGTTCTCGAATAACAAAGGCTACCTGTCGGTGTCACGTGACGGTGCGTCAGGTCAGTTTGTGAAACGTGCGTAAGGTTACGCCAGTCAATCCGGTAGCAAAGGCACTTGCCTTGTCCCGACGCAGGGCAAGTGTCATACCGAACAAGAAAAAGTATGACAGAAAAAGGGACAAGAAAGATGTCGAAAAAAATTCTCACCTATCGCAAGCCGGTAAAGGTCAAAGCGATATCGACTAAACATCGCAAGCCAGTCGCTGCTATTCGCAAGCAGCAACGGCAGAACAAACAGCAACGTCAAAAGATGGGGTACTAGATCATGGATAGAGCAACAGCGAAAGCACTACGTAACAAGCTGAACGAAATATTCGAGCAGCACGGCATTGATGGGTACAGCATTCATGTAGGCAATGCCAGCTACGATGACGCACAAGTGACCTTCAAGGTCGAAGTGCGAGAGGATGGGGCATCGTCTAAGGAAGAACGTGACCTCGAAACATTCGCCCGAATTGATGGGCTGGACACCAGCAAGATTGCAGACCAGCAGGGTAAATCTTTCACGCTGGTAGGTTACAAGACACGCGCCAGAAAGAACCCGTGGATCGTGCAAGACATGAACACCGGCACCAAGTACGTCATCAATGACATGACAGCGAAGCGTTGGTTTGGAAAGGATGTAGCCTAATGGATCAGGGCTTTGAGTATGGTGGCATTTGGATACTTGACAGAACCAAGTCACCTTGTGGTAGATTTGACCTAACACCAGAAGAAGCAGACAACCTGTATGGAAAAGAGGGACACAGAAAAATGCGAATGTCAGATTTCCTAGACTTGGATCGAAATGCGGACGGTGACATCATCAACCTGTATGCGTGGCACCACCTGCTGACCGACAAACAAATTGACCTGTTGACAGACGACGACTGGTCGAGGTATCAAGAATATCAAGAAGAACTAGACGTTCTGTATCAACAGGCCAAAGAGGAGTTCGGGCTATGAATATTCTTTCGATGTTTGACGGCATGTCGTGCGGACGTATTGCGCTGGATCGTGCTGGCATCAGTGTCAGCAAATACTACGCCAGCGAGATCGACAAGTACGCCATCAAGGTAGCGCAAGCCAACTACCCTGACACGGTACAGCTTGGCGACTGTACCAGTCCAGCGTTCATGAATTGGGTCAATGCTATGGCAGACAAGGGTGGCATTGACATGCTGATCGGCGGCAGTCCCTGCCAAGGATTCAGCAGCGCAGGACGGCATGGTCACTTCGATGATCCACGATCCAAGCTATTCTGGCAGTACGTAAAAATCCTGGGCAAACTCAAGCCAAAGTATTTCCTGCTGGAAAACGTCAAGATGAAACAGGAATCTATGGATGTCATCAGTGACGCGCTGGGTGTCGAACCTATCTTCATAAACAGCGACAAGGTGTCGGCACACAATAGGCAACGGTACTACTGGACGAACATCTCATTCAAGGGTAGGTACTACGAACCTATCGACAAGGGTATCAAGCTGTGCGACATCATCGAGGATGGCTATGTGGATCGGGACAAGTCGTACTGCATCGACGCCAACTACTGGAAGGGCGGCAACCTGACGCAGTATTTTGAGAAGCGCAGACGCCAGCTTGTATTCACTGACGAGACGATGACAGAGTTTCGCAAGCTGACGCCACTGGAATGCGAGAGGCTGCAGACTGTGCCAGACAACTACACAGCCCATGTCAGCAACACACAACGCTACAAGATGCTGGGCAATGGCTGGACAGTTGACGTTATCGCACACATATTCAAGGGGGTTGACAATGGGTGAGGACATGTTCGATACTACATCAATGGACTACGAATACATCAAACAATTCTACGAAAACAGAGGGAGTACCCACAACATGCTGACACTTAACACGACACACTATGACGCACCGAAGGAACATCTCGCGGAATCTTTGGGGCTGTTGCCACACTGGGTGGTAGAGTATAACATGCTGGGTGAATCAGACCTTGTGCAATACATGACAGAACGCTACGGCTTTGGTGAGTTGTATCGTTTCGGCGGCGACGTGCAAGAGGACGGTTCCTACAAGAGCAACTATGACGAGGATGATGACCTACAGTATGTAGGCAAGATGGACACAAAGGATGGCACCGTATACTTCTACCCATACGCCATCACTGCCCTGCCTACCGACGAAGGCTACTTCATTACGAGGATGGACTGACATGGATGAGGAACTAATGTTGCAGGGCTTGAAACAATTCATGTTTGACAACGACTGGTTCGACACTGATATTGTAGGGCTGACAGATGAAGACATCGACACTAACAACTACGAGGAGATTACAGGACATGACAAAGAAGATTGACACAGACTATGCACGATCAAACAACATTGAGTTTGACAAGGGTGAATGGTGGTACGTCGCACCTAACCGGCGATACCGGCAACGACTGGACACACATGCTGAAAAGAATACGACACGCATGTTTGTGAATGGTAAGTATATACCCAAGTCACACCCATTGCATAAACCTGGACGCTATAAAAGTTTGGACGATGCGTGGTCGCATGAGAAGATCGACAGTGTACCAACAGGTGAGGTCTATGCCATCGTCAACAAGGCATGGCCTGAGTGGGTGAAGATCGGCTGCGCCACCATTGCAGAGGATCGCCTCAATGGATATCAGACATCATCTCCATTTCGAGACTACGAGATTGTCTGTACCATTGAATCAAAGAACAGGCGCAAGGCTGAGACATTGATGCACCGTACACTGGAACAGTACGCAGATGAACGACGCAATGAGTGGTTCAAGATTGACATTGACAGGGTGAAAGAAATGTTCTATCACTATGACGATAACAACATCAACCAGTAACAAGGAGACATACCTATGCCTAATCATACCGACAACAGGGTTATCCTGTCACACGAAGACCCACAGAAGATTGACATGATCTACAACATCATGAACACAGAGGATACGCCACTGTGCCAGTCTCTGATCCCAATGCCACAAGAGTTGGAAGGCACCGAAGGATTGTCTGATGGCCCCAACTGGTACAACTGGCGGCTTGAGAATTGGGGTACAAAGTGGGACATCTATGACGCACACTGTGAACGTGCCGGTGAGAACCAGCTTAACATCTCATTCCTGTCAGCATGGTCGCCGCCTGACCAAATTTTCCACAAGCTGGTAGAGATGGGCTTTGAGATTGACGCGCGTTACTTTGACGAGGGCTGGATGTACATTGGCTGGTTCGTACATGAGGATGGACAGTTGCTTGACTACTGTGAATCTGACATTGACCTTGCCATTGCCACACACCCCGAACTTGATTGGGAGTTCAGCATCAGTGACATGCAAGCTGAGTTCGACTACGAGGAACAGGAAGCAAACACAGGAGCAATAGCATGAACCGGTTCCTGTTGGACCACCACCCCAAGGCCATAGCCAAGCAGCTATGTGACCAGCACATTGTGAAGATGCCACTAGAGGAAGCGCAGATGTTATGCACCAGCCTGTGGCATCATGCACCGGAGTACGCAGCAGCAAAGAACTTGTATAAGCCTGTGCATCAGAAGCACCCATGCACATTGTGGGCAATGCGTAGCCAAGCGAACTACGTTTATGCTTTCAATCTGTACGCATCTATGCTAGAAGAATATACATATCGCTATGGCAAGGTACACGGTGCAAGCAAGCACTTCATGGCATTGGCTGACGGCAAGCAATTCCTGCCTGTTGATTCAATCAACCATGTAACCAAGCACCCTGAATGCTTTAGTGGTATGGATCACTTGAAGACAGACGAACACTGGCCTATCAAATCATATCGTAACTTTTACATTGCAGACAAGGCTAGGTTTGCAAGGTACAACAAAGGTCGGGATATTCCTGGCTGGATGAAAGGAGCAACACAATGAGTGAGCAAAAAACTGAATGGGATATTAAGCGCGAAGCAGCAACCGAATGCTGGAAGTCTATGACACCACACCAACAGGAAGCTATGATGACACTGCTTAAGGCATGGGTTCCGATTCGCACTCGCGTCAGTGAGATGTGTTCGATAGACTACGATGACCTACGTGCAGTCGATAACGCATGGTGGGGGCTGCGACACGCACTCGTGGACAAGGACATTGAGATCAAAGAGTGGGACTTTTAGATGCCTAGAAGTGTCAAGGAAACACTAGTAGCCGTGTCGAAGAAAGACCTAGACGAACAAGTAGAGTGGTACTTACAACAGTACCACCCTCTTGGGTACGACACACGAGTCGATAGAACAACACACGATCCTGAGACTGGTCGATATACGGCAGTCATGTCTCGCTGGGATTCTTGCGATTAGGAGAAAAATAACATGGACATTATCATTGCAGTTGTCGGCATGATTATTCTGTTGGCATTCGGACTATGACTAGCTTCAGAGAAATGGTTGGTGATTACTATTCATCCTATGAATACAAAGAGTTGCGGGATGAAACTAAAGCTAACTATGAATATATAATTCGCCAGGTTTTGGACACAAAGATTGATGGTCAAAACTTTGGCAGGGTGGATGTCAATAAACTGACAAGCAAAATGTGCAAACTTGCATACGATGAATGGTGTGAGAGAGGCATCCACTTTGCCAACAAGGCGATGGCTATTGCGCGAGTCGTGTATAATCACGGCTTGCGTATGGAGATGGTCAGTCGTAATCCATTCAATGCTGTGCGTAGGCGTACACCTAAAAGTAGAACAACCCTGTGGGAAAAGGACGACATCATGCTGCTATTGGATACAGCATACAGCGATTTCAACACACGTAATCTGGGCTTGATTGCACAGATGGCATATGAATGGTGCCAGCGTGTGGGCGACATGCGCCTACTCAAGTGGGACAACATCGACTTTGATGAGCAGCGCGTACACATCCTGCAGTCAAAGCGTAGGGCAGAGGTGTACCTACCCATATCTGATGACCTGATGGATATGCTGACGCAACAGCATGAGGACTTTGGGTTTCAGGAATATGTTGCGCCTCGTCCGAATCCCATTGATGGGAAGTATGAACCATACACCATCTTCAAAATGTCGAAACATGGACGCGCACTGATTCGCAACGCTGGGTTGCCTGACACTCTCCGACTGTCTGACCTGCGACGTACTGGCACAACCGAAATGGTACAGGCTGGTGTAGGAATAGGACAAATCATGTCGGTTACAGGACACGCTAACCCACAATCGGTCAAGCCGTACATAAAAAACACATACGATGCTGCAAATTACGCATTGACAAAGCGAAGCAGTCATGGTAAAAGCACATTAGATGCCGCAAACGAAGGGGATATATAATGTATAATATATATAATATAATAAATGATATATCATTATATATCGGTGAATCTAAACGTATCAACTGTCCTGTATGTAAAGGGTACAAGACATTCACTGTATCGAATATCGGTGGTAACATCGTATGGAATTGTTACAGGGCATCTTGTGGTGTCAGTGGTGGCAAGCGTGTAGGCATGACACCTGACGACATCAAGCGTATGAAGGTGCAGCAGGAGACGAAGGTAGAAGAATTTAAGTTGCCTCAGTATATCGTGCCGAATAAAAACCTCTTGCAATTTAATCGGTGGTGTGCTAGATGGTGTCTGGATGAAAAGGAATTAGGTTTGTTACACGACGTAAAGGAAGACCGTGTTGTATTTCCTGTCGTGCATGACAACAAGATTGTTGATGCCACGGGTCGGGCATTGACAAAGCGACTCCCCAAGTGGCGAAGGTATGGGTCTTCCTGTGTTCCTTATACCAGCGGCCAAGGGGATGTCGCCGTGGTTGTTGAGGACTGTGTGAGTGCAGCTGTGGTAGGCAGTGAGAAGTTTGTCGGGGTCGCACTGCTAGGCACAACATTGCTTGAAGAACACAAGCAGTATCTCACACGGTTCTCAGCAGCTATCGTTGCACTAGACCCCGACGTACTACCGAAGACTATTGCAATGGCCAAAGAATTACGTGGCCACGTATCA
>Ga0208427_1001061_pt1 | contig 11768 bp, 18 predicted proteins | sample DEB08_DNA_FD_184532 | JGI IMG/M metagenome (GOLD analysis project Ga0208427, IMG submission 184532) | Aqueous microbial communities from the Delaware River and Bay under freshwater to marine salinity gradient to study organic matter... | ecosystem: Environmental > Aquatic > Marine > Coastal ...
TTTTGACTGATTATATATGTAATATTATCTCACAAGAATGCGTATTTGTAAAGTTTGTGCGGTCTTTCGTTGATAAACCATCTAAGACCGCAAGCAAGAGAGAGAGCATTCGCTCTCTTATATTGATTTTAAACGATGTTTTTTGTGGTTTGTTTTTTGTGTTTTGTAATAAAATCGCATCTTTTATAGGTCTTTGAATGCGTTTCTGAGTTCTTTCTTCCTAAGTGATGATGCTTTCTGTCTCTCCTTCAAATCACCTGCTTCTTCCAGCGGTGTCTTCTTCGTTCGCTGGGAGCGTCTGTATTCCCTTGAAGACAGCATTCCCTTTGTTCTCCTAATGCTCTTGGTCAGACCCAACAGCAAGGCGTCTAAACACCAAAGAAACTCCTCTTTGGTTTGCTTGAAGGTAGGCAGAAGCACGCCAGACGCATCCAACTCTTCCCGAAGCACCCTTACTTGGTTTAAAGCACTTGATAGATAAGAAAGGTCTTCTTCGCTAAACTGATTTCTCAGCGTTTCATCTATTGATTTTACAAGTCGTCCAAGTCGGAAGTCCAGTGTTGATTGCTTAGCAGGATAAATCCCATAGTCGGTAGTTCCATTCGCTCTTGTGTATTTCTCTATAAAACCAGCAAAGTCAATGAGTGTGTGGATTTCAAAGTTGCTTTCATAATCTTGAAGGTCTGAGTGATTAACGAAAAGATTGATGTGATGTTCAGTGCTGATTTTTTCTTGTTCTTCGAATATGAGTTCTGGGTTTGCGATTTTGATAGTTGGTTGTTTGATGTATAACCTGCGTGTGGAGCAATCGGGCATATCCTCCCATCCTCCAATCCAACCCCGACAAAGAACATAACTACCAATATGCTTTTCAAGATTGGTTCTCATTAGATAAACCCTCCCTTAAAACCTTTTTTTAGTTGCTTCTTGCTTTTTCTGCTCTTATCGCATTTTATGCCTTTAATAAACTTCTTTCTGTTGTAAGAGCGTAGTTTCTCCTGCTTGATTTCCTCTTTGTATTCTTCATAATATTTCAATCCACCAAACAGGTTCTTTTGTCTACAATCCTCAATGCTGTTCATAGCATCAAGGGGGACATCAACTATTCCCATATGAAACACTCCTATATTTTTTCCTGACTTATCAAAGGTGCTTGGATAAAGTTGGTAGTTTGTTTCCGCGTCTTCTTCACCACTGGGAGTATTCACGAAACATCCTTTCTCATTGAACTCTTCAATCTTTGCGTTTAGGGCAACACAATAAACACGCTGATAAGAGTGCGAAGACCACCTTTCGTAGGTTTTATCCCACTCTCCTTCCAATACTCGTTCTCCTTCAATCATAAGGATGTGAGTTTCTGGGTGAAACCCATATATGCCGTCTTCTAAGAAATCAAACCAAGTATCTATTGTCTTTGCTGCTCTATTGAGATAAGCAAGTTGCTTGGGGCATACAATCCACATATGTGGAGCGTAAAAGCGACCATTTTTCTCTTGTTCATCAACCTCTTTCTGATACTCTTTGTCTGTTGAGCACCTGATGATGTGTTCCTTCTCTTGGTTTGTTAGTTTTGGGTTGTTAAGGTCTTTCATTCTTGTATTGGATAAGTTTTGATTAGATAGAACCTTCTTCGTTGATGATTGAAAGCAGTTCAATAGCGTTTTCAAACTGCTCTTCGTTGAATGGGGCAATCTTCATTACGCCGCTCTGATATTCACCACTCTCTTCTGGGTCATACAATCCTTCGCTAAACTTATTAACAATATCGTCATAAGGAAAATATTCAAACATTTTTGCTCTCATAGTTATTCTTTCTGCGGTCGAAATGCCCGCAGAGTTGGTCTTTACATTACAAACTCTCTTGCTGAGGTAGTCCTCTCTATAAACTTCAAGAGATACATAGTCTCCTGCGATAAAATGAATAAAAACTCTGAAAAGAGTTCTCGCACTTGCTAATGGAAGGCGTTGTGGTTTGAAATCATCTTTTTGGTAAAGACGAATAAAGTAGCGGTCTTTGAGTTTGTCCATTTTGGTTTAGGTAAGTTTTGCGAAATGTTCTGTCTTCTGGTTTTTTCTTAGGATACGTATTTGCCTGTGTAGCGTTTTCCGTTGATGATGCTCTGAACTCCAAGTTCTTGTTGTGCGGGAACTACTATTGAGTTGTCTCCAACGACAAAAGGTAGAACGGAGGAGCACCGCAACCAAGTTTCGTCTTTCTTTCTTGGTTGATATAGAAGAGTTCCATCGGGTGTGGGAAATGTATCAATAACCAGTTCGCCATTTTTATATTCATAGAACTCTCTCAGTTGTGCTTCGTTCGCACTCGCAAGATGCCTATCAAGTTCTTCTTCATTAAGTGCTTGAACTGCTTCGTCCCATTTTCCAATAGAAATACGCTCTTCATCTGTCGGTTCGTCGTCAGTAAGGAGAGTTTCTAACTCGTCAAGTGGAACTGAATATGTATTGATTTTTGTGTAAAATGGATTGTATACAGAAAAGTCACTTCGTGGTTTTTCATTGGTTACTGAGCAGAGTTTATCTGCGTGGCGAACCATATAATATGTCTTGCCTTTGCCCTTCACTTCCATATGAGCATTGGTGCGAGAGTAGTTCTCTCCTGTTTTAAACAAAGATAAGTATATAACTGCTTTTCCAGACCTCGTAATCAATCCTTCTACATTTCCTTCTTTTACATATTCAATAAGTTGTTGTTTTGTGCGAAGGCAAATCTTCGCATCAGGCATATCCCAAGCAACAGCACTATTGTGGAAGAAAGGGTCATTGGGCACATAACCAAAGTGCTTCAAGTATCCGTGCTCTGGTTTGGGGCAGGGATTATTGAACTTTTCCCGCTTCTTCATCAACTCGGAGCGACGAAGTTGCTTATTCTCTTTGTTGTTCTTTTTGGACATTTTCTGAATAATATATTTTTTCCTTGCGACAGGTGTTGTAAGGCGGTGTCGCTTGCTCTTTCACCTAAGAGTTCAGGGTCCAACTGGTTGATGAACCTTGATAGTGCCTGTATTGGCGTTTGGTATGTGGGAAGGTCTCCCTCCTTCCGTTGTATATCCATATAAGCACGGGCGCTGGGCGAAAGTCAAGTGCTTTTGCCACTTTCCTTATCGGCACACCTTCTTTGGTCGTTCTGCTCCTTTCCTTATGGGTCGGTTGGCGGCGGGGCGATGTGCCCGCCTACTGCTCAAACACTTTAAGTGGGTCGGTAGGCATCACAAACTGCCTTTACCCCTATATGTGGTGTGATGTCTGCCGCCTATAATATCTGCTTTTATATGCTCCTTTGTTTTCGGTGCTTTTCGATAAGCGTTTCTTATCTTATATGAGTATTCTTCTTCGCCTGCCTCTCCTTCGTATATAATATCTGTGTCGGGAGTTCCGACAAAAACTCTTTTCTATGGATTTTAGGGGTCTGAACGGGTGTTCCCCCTCCATCCATCACTCAATCCAAAATCACAAAAAAATGGAAAAACTAACCGAAGACCCAATCCTTCTCATTGTTCTTGTTGGTATGTTCGTTTTTGAAGCAGTCTTTTCTATGCTTCTTGCTCTTCGCAGGGGTGTATTGAAGGATAGGCGGGAAATGCTTATGAATAAGACCAATGCCGAACTTCGCTCTATGCTCAATGGTTTTAATAAAATATCCCGACTAAACAAGAAGCAACTTGTAGATATGGTTGTTGCTTATTCCTGATGCTCTCTTTTTGCTATTATGCTTGTATTGTCTGCTATTCTTTGTAGTGAAATCATTGTTTCGAGTGATATCCTTATAGCAAGAACGGAAAGCACTCCTCCCAGCACTAAAAGAGCGAAAAAAGTTGCGCTTCCACCCTTGATAATAAAGAAAAATAGAGCGCCCCAGAAAGACGCTATGACTAAAAAGTTTAGATATTTTGCTAATCTAATGGTTAAAAATCTTGTTATACCTATGTCTCCTAGTAATGTTATTATGAAACTCGCCCTTCCGCTTCCTTGCTCTTCTATATTAAACCTGTAAAGAAATAGCGCCATCATCCCCAACGTTCCCAGCATACAGGCAAGGATTATCCTTTCGATGTTTGGGTATGCGCTTAGGTAAACATAGAGAAAACCGAAAACAGAGATTGATAAGCATATGATGTATATAAATGCTTGCGCTTTCATCCCAGAAACCTCTGGGGGTAGATGTCTTCTTTTGTTCATTGCTTCTGTGCTGTTTCTTTTTTTATAGATATTGCTTTTCCTTGCTGCTCTTCTCTTAATGCTTTCTGTATCTTCCGATTAAGGGGTTGGTATTCGTCAATCCATTTTTTCTAATACTTCAATCAATATATCTTCCCCTAAAAAGTGGGACATATAAACGCTTTCTCTGAGGCATTCAATACCAACCATCATTAGAGAAGTGATAAGTAGGTCTCCATCGTTGTCGTAAATACCATCGCAGTTTTCCCAGAACAGGAGTTGAACCACTTCCTCCTCTTCCTGCCTGCCTGCGACTTCCTCCCACCAGAAGGTTTCCTGCTCCTTCCTTTGGAACACTTCCTTCTCTTCTTGCTGTTCCTGCTCTTCCTGCCTCCTTGCGACTTCCTCCCACCAGTCCGACATTCAGTTGCTCCATAAGATTTCCTGCCCCTTCCAGACGCATTTGGAAGGGGTGACTGCTTTTGTTGCTGGTGGTCTGTTCCTGCTGCTCTTAGCAGCATTTCCATTCCCAGTGCCTTAGAAGAAAGTGATTACTTATTACCAAGCATCACTTTCTTCATTTCTGGCGAAACCTTCCATATTGATTGCCTTAGCAAACCAAAAAAGAAGGAAAAGACATCAGTTATATCTGCTTCTTCTAAAACTTCTTTTGCCGACTTCTGTTCCAATCAATCCTCTCCTTTTGCTTCTTCTCCTGCTTCATCCGCCCAATGAGGGTATGCTGTTTTTTGCTCTGGAAGAATATAACCAATCTCCTTAAAGTTTTGAATACGCTCATATGCGTCTCTAATAGCAAACATTGCGGCATTTATATCCATTTCTCCTGATTTCATCTTGTCTTCGTAATAACCCATCTGGGTTTTGGCGATAAGTTCGTTTTTCTGGTCTCTGGTGAGCAATCTCTTTTTGCCCGCCACTTTTCGGTCGTGCTTGGAAAGATTATAAGTTAGGGATTTTGGTTGCTTTTCAAACTCATAACCAAGTTCATCCTTAATCCCTTTAAGAATGTAGTAAACAATGACGCCTGTAATGCTATTGGGCAAATGGGCATAATCTTCTGGATTGCTTTCTACCCAACCGATTTCCTGCTTTTTAGCAAGTTTCAAAAGAAGTTTCTTTATATTTTCTTCTACTGATACAAGAATGGTGTCTTTTTGCTCAGCATCAATAGGAAGCACCTGAACAACCTCAGTAGTTGCTGCTGCCTTTACCTCTTCAAGGTTTTCAGCGAACTCTTTGAAGTTTTGCTTTGTGGTGGCGGCGGTTGCTTCAACCATCTTGGTTGCCTTAACTGCCGTTAGTATATAAGAAAATCGCCTCTAACGCAAGTTCCTGGTGCCCTGTATCTAGTCATTGCTCTTCAAGCGGGTGCTCCCCCCTATGTAACTAAAACCATCACCCTCTGCTTTTTTTCCTTCTCTTTGGAGTTCTTCTCTATATTCAGATAAATCAGGAGGAAGCATCCACCTATTACCTGTTTCCTTTCGCAGTTCTACCGCTCTTTTCTCTAATAAGTTTAGGGCAATAGTATTTCCAAGTCGGCATTCTGCGACATTATCGATAAGTGTTCCGTATTTGTTCTTCTCAGTGAAATCCCATTCGGCACTTATTTGAGTGTTCTCGTTGTCTCTAAAAAACTTCCTAATCTTTCCTCTCTTATAAGATGAGGGTTGATAGAGTTTGCCTACTAACTCCGTTTCACAAGAACGAACTATTTGAGGAGCAAGTTTCTTATCGGTATTTGCTTTCTTTTGCTCTTCACTTAAAAAACAAGAGTTTAATAAAAGAATGCTAAAAAAAGATGCGAAGAGAAAAGAATGCCTCATTGGTCTTAATCATCTATTCACAGGGTTTATACTGAGAAACCTTCCATAGGGTTAGATTGTTCTCTTTTATTTTATTATATTTGAAACCCATCCTTACCCAACCATCGGGTTTTGAACCAATGGTTGATTTGCTCATACCCAGCAAAGCACCCAACTGCTCATTGGTTAATAACCATCCTTTCTCCATTGCTTTATGAAGTTCTTCCTGAGTGTTTAATATTGGTTTTGATTGTGCTGCGATTGATTTGGATACTACTTCGGCAAGTATATTGATAAACTCTTCCTTCTTTAAGTCAATATCAGAACTGGATGATATGTCTATTGCTTCTTTTGGTTTCTTGATAATCTTCGTCTGATTTGAACTTGCTTCTAATAGTAAGTATTCATCTCTTTTCTTTTTTGTTTCCTCCTCACACTTATCAAGTTCTTCCTGAGAAAACTTTTTATCTTTCGTTGTTTCAAGTTTACCTGTTGTCTCGCTTTCAACAAAAGCATATAGAATGATGCTGTCGTTATTTTTCTGTAAAATCTGGTTGTAAAGAGGGACTACTTGCTCTTCTCCGACTTTTAATATTTCAATAGAAAGTGACTTACAAACATTCCTCACAAAAGTTGCGGGAATATTGAATGCCTTTCGGAACTCTTGGATTTTAATCTGTGTGTTTTTCATAATCACCACCGAGTTTGAAGAGCATTCATCATTTCTTTTTCATCAATATCAATATATCCTTGTAGAACATCAAGATTTCTGTGACCTGAAATCTTTTGAATAACTCTCAGACTTACATTGTTTCTTGAAAGTTCTGTAATGGTAGTGCGGCGGAAAGAGTGACTGCTGACGCCTTCAATACCACATTCCTTACAAGCATTTCTTAAAACCTTATCAATGGTGTATCTGCTGATATGACCATTACCACCCATTCCAGCAAATAGAAAACCATTCTCTTTGGGAAGTTTATCAATCATTCTGACCAGTTCGGCAGATATGGGCAACTCACGGGTTTCTTTTGTCTTTGTGTTTGTTTTGCGTAAAACAATCGTATTATTGACTACATCTACAAAACGCAACATACATATCTCAGAAACTCTTGCTCCCGTTCTATACATAATCTCAAAGAACACTTGATACTTGAAGTGAACTTTGTTTTTGATTTTTCTAAACTCATCAGCAGAAAGCACTTTGGACTTCCCGCATCCAGCAACTTTCATAAGAACTGGGGTTTGCTGGCGAAATCATACCATATATAAAAAGCACCGCAACCCGAAGCACCACCCCCATCGGCATCGGAAACCGACTAGTGTTCGGGTAATACAAAAGAACTACCACCTACCAAAAGTCCTTCCACGAACTCCTTGATAGGTGGATTTTTTGCGTAACAATGAAAAGACCTCCTCCTGCGCCAACAGGAAGAGGTCTCTTGAAAAGAACTGGGAGCAGCGCTCCCTGTTCGATTTATCTCTGCGCCAATCCTAATGGAAAACGCCCACACCACAAGGGCAGGTTCTCGCCTGCCGAAACGCCAAAGTTCTTATAAAAAGCAGTTTATTCAGTATGAACCTGAAACTGCTTCTGAACTAAACGATAAAAAATCAGGAAAACAAAGCGTTTCAGGTCGTCTTCTCACTCTTCTCTACGCACGCCTTACTTATTGGTCACGATACGCTAAATGGGTCCATAAAGGCAGAAGGTATTTCTGGAAATCCATTCCAGAACTTTCCGAAGAACTTTTTTATAGCGAAAAGCAAGTATCAAGAGGTTTAAAGGCACTTGAAGAACTTGGTATGATAAAAAGAGAACAACTCAATAAGCACAACTGGAAAAGGCAATATTTTTATTACCTTCCCAAATCAGTTCATACCGCCGCAGCAGAAGCACCAGAACCAACCACCGCCACCAGAAGCATCAGCACCAGTAGAAGCAGCAGTCATTCCGTTGGAGAAGGTGGTTCTGGTGGTCAGCAGGCATCAGTAGCAACCACCAGTCAGACGGCACTTACAGAGGCATCTGGAAGGCAACAGGAAGCACCAGCAGAAATGACTGCTGCTTCTACTGGTGCTGATGCTTCCACCCCCAACCATCAACCGCATCAAGCATCAGGCGGTTCAATCAGAACAATGCGTCAGCACCGAAGCGGACATTTTGACGGCGTTAATAACATTAGAAATAATCCATTATTAACAAATCATTTACAAACCATTGTTGAAAAGTGCTTGGACTACGCCATCAACCCACCGAAATCATTAACGAAGGGAGGGGTTGGTTTCGCAACCTGAACTTTCTGGTTTAATATATGTATGTATCAAGTTTAACCTGACTTCTTCATCTTATGAATAAAACCAGTATCTGGTTGTTTCTTGGGATAATAAGCACATTGTCTATTGCTTCTATTGCTTGGAACGACCATAGAAACCATTATCTATTTAAAGAATGTATTGCCACTATGGGAAAGATGTATCCTTCTTGGGATAGTAATATTGAAAATATTTCTAAGGCATCCGCTTATGGTTATTCTGTGTGTAAAGGAGGATTTCCTACATTTGGAAGATAGTATATAACTTGCGTTTTGCTTTAATCGTCTTTTAATGTTTTTTGTTTGGATTTATATTTTTCACCAAAGAGCATTCCTTATGGTGTTTGACATTCTGTAAACCGAAGGATATTCAGATATAAGTGAGCGATTATATTCTTCTTCTGCTTTTTCTAGTCTTTCTACATCCTTTTCAGACACCACGCTTCCGCAATCATTTATATCGATTTCCGCACTGAGTATTAGGTCTTTCTGCCCCATTGCGTTTATCGTTGATACTACTAATAGTGGACTATCTGTTGTTTTGTTGATGTAACTTGTTTTTAGTTCTGCTGATTTATTCATTTCATTTATAATAGACCGGCATTTTCCGTATTTGCCGGAGGTTATGTTTATCGTGAATGAGTTGAGTTCATCGGCGGTCTTTTCGACTTTATATCTAAAATCGTCGTGTTTTGAGTATGTAATAAGAAAAGTAGATATGGATGCGACTGAGATGACGCCAATACTTGCCCATCTAAAAATAAGTTGCCTTTTTGAGACGCCGTATGTGCCCATAATCAACAAGCGCAATGTTCCACCCTATTACGGGGACTTCCAGTGAGTTGTTTTCGGAGTTTGTTAAACTTGACTGGATATGTATGATTTACAGGAAACTGCTTTGAGTGGATTTTTCTATAAGTTATAACCTTCTAAGGATAAACTCCTAAGGGCGGTTTTTTGATGCGGGGATTTTTTTTGAAGCAACTGGAACACTTTATAGATTAGGGTAGTTATGAAAATAATATACTGCTTTATAACGCATCAATCATATCTTCCATTGCTTCTAACCAATCACGAAACCTCATCATCTTCCCTGAATAGTAGTATTTGCGAAACATACTCATAAACTTACTAAAATCTTCTTCTAAGAGTTTGTATTCTTCAAACATCTTCTTTCCATCTTTTGATGGAATAGCGCCTTTCTTTTTCAGTCGGTCTTGGGCAGCATCTTTTCTTGCTTTATTTTTCCAAAAATCCATTGATTTGTTCCATTCTTTTCTCGCAGAGGGAGAAAGGCGCAACTTTTCATCTGGTTCACCTTCATCTTTGGATACAATATTCTGTAATGTTCTGCTTCTTCTATAAACTTCTAAAATCTTGTCTGCTTTATTCATCTTGTTCTTCTTTGTATATTTGAGAGATTAGTTCTGTTCTTATTGAGTAGCAAATAGCATTATGAATATCAAGTAGCATCATTCTGGGAATGGTTTTGGAATAGGAGTATATGTATCCATCGAAACCAAACGACATATAGTATTCTTTTTCACCCCTGCTTATAAGTATAAACCTGACTATTTCATCAAGGTCTTCGTGATAAACATCTTCTGAATAAATGATTTCTCCATAAGGAAGTTCTTCTTCTATTCGGTTTTGTATAAAATCAAGTGCTTCTTTGAAGTCTTCTTCGGTGTCGCTGTTCATAATATTCTTATTTGCCCTTAAAGGGTTTTCTTCAATATCTCTTTGTTTTGAGGTCGGGCAAAATAGTTCCTCTATTCCTTCTTTGTTTTTCATCTTATTTCATCTTATTTCATCTTGTATTCCCTTTTTAAGAGAACTTCTATCACTTCTTCTGGTGTTAGTTGCCTTTTCCTGGCGTCGTTTGATAATACTCTAAAAAGAGTATCTGATATGGAGATGTTTTTCATATTAGATAAGTTGTGCTTTTTGTTTCTGCTCTAACTTCATTCCTGCTCTCATCCATAATCTTGCTTGAAGTGATGCTGGAATGTGCTTTAAGGCACTATGTCTCATAAGTTCAGAATGTAAATCATAATCACTTTTGCTGTAACTTATATGTGTTGTTCTTGGGTTCATAGTTGCGTTTTGATTGCTTTTATTTGTTCTTTATTTAAGAATATTCTTGTTAGTGGTTTTATGTGCTTAGAAGAGGTTTTACAGATGTATTCAATGGTGTGTCCTACTTCTCTTTCTTGTTCTTCGCTAATATCAGAAAAAGGAAATATACGAATGTCTACGGCATCTGGGTCTGTATGATTGACTTCATCAATATCAAGTGCTATTTCCTTGATTTTGTCTTTGATTTCATCCTTTGTATGAAATCTTTTGAGGTCTTTCAATCTGATAATGGCGTGTATATGGTCTTTCATCCTCATCAGATTTGTTTCAACAGAAGGAACATATGGTGCTGAATGGTTAATCAGCATTTTCTTTCCTTTTCTGCCCCAGAAGTATTTACATAGTTTCCATTCCAATCTATTGGATACAGAAGAAGCAATAACTCTATCTGCTTTGCTTTTCAATCTTAAAGTAATAAAAGCAGCATCATCAGAACCATCGGGTTTTCCAAGTTTATCTAATACTTCATTGAAACTCTTTTCAACTTCTTTGTGGTGGTATTGATGGATATGATTTCCATAATATCTTTCGTGTTTCACATACTTTTGAAAATCCATAATCATAAACTCAGTTAACCTTAGAAGTTTGTATTGTTTCCTTTTTCTGATATTAGCGAAGAACTTAAAGTTGAATACACTAAATCGTTTTAGGAATAGTGAAAATAAAATCGTTAATCATAGATACAGCAACCCCCTTGAAAGTGAATATATAATAAAAAAAGTTCGGGCAGAACAGGAACTTTGTTGATACGGCATCCACCTTATATCAGTTCCTGCTTTTGCTCTTTCTTTTATTTATGCGATATTATAGCAATAAAACAAGGTAAAGTCAATCGTCGTAGTCGTCGAAGTGTAGTTTCCATTTAAAGTAACCATCTTCTCCCTCTTTGCCGTCAATCCATAGATTTGCGTTGTGAAATACGCAGTTCCTGAACTGAGAAAGTCTTACTAGGTAATCTACAAGTGCTTCTTCGTTTTCGGTTGCGTATTCTGGGATTTTAATATTTAAAACCCCGTCGCTTGGGGCAATATCGGTTGTTTTGAATGAAATCGTTCCATCTTTGCCTCTATAAGGAATGTCCGTCGGCATTTGATAATGAACGCACGCTTCAACCCATTTTTCATTTGTAGCAGTCATTTTAGATTTTTCTCCTTTTACGTTTTGACTGATTATATATGTAATATTATCGCACAAGAATGCGTATTTGTAAAGTTTGTGCGGTCTTTCGTTGATAAACCATCTAAGACCGCAAGCAAGAGAGAGAGCATTCGCTCTCTTATATTGATTTTAAACGATGTTTTTTGTGGTTTGTTTT
>Ga0208427_1001065_pt1 | contig 11747 bp, 10 predicted proteins | sample DEB08_DNA_FD_184532 | JGI IMG/M metagenome (GOLD analysis project Ga0208427, IMG submission 184532) | Aqueous microbial communities from the Delaware River and Bay under freshwater to marine salinity gradient to study organic matter... | ecosystem: Environmental > Aquatic > Marine > Coastal ...
CGATGCTGTCCCTGCAAATGCTCCAGACCCAGAGGGTCCGATTGTTAGTGCAAGCGAGCCAGAAGACGGTGATCGTTCAGATGGTGGCAATCTTGTAACAGGCGATATTTGGATTAGTACAGCAGATCTTGAAAACTTTCCAAGAATCTATCGTTGGAACAATACACTAAACAGTTGGGTTGAACTAGATACAACTGATCAAACAACTGAAAATGGTGTACTATTTGCAGATGCACGTTACAACACAGCAGGTGCAAACAGTGGTACAGCAGGTACTATTGCTAATCTGATTACTAGTAACTTTGTAGATGTAGATTGTCCAGATCCGGCACTATATCCAAAAGGTATGATTCTTTGGAATCTACGCAGAAGCGGATTCAACGTAAAACGTTTTGAGCGTAACTATGTAGACTTAGCAGCAGACAACGAACGTTTTGGCGACGAGTCAATGTCAGCATACTATCCACATCGTTGGGTTACTGAAAGCGCAAACGAAGCAGACGGATCAGGTAGTTTTGGACGTAAAGCACAGCGTAAAGTTGTAGTACAAAAACTACAAGCAATGCTAAACGAAAACCAAGATATTCGTGACAATGAATCACGTATCTTTAACTTAATGGCAACACCAGGTTATCCAGAACTAATCGGAGAAATGATTACACTAAACTATGACAGAGGCCTAACAGCATTTGTTATTGGTGATTCACCTTTCCGTTTAACACCAGATGCAACTTCGCTTAACGAATGGGCAACCAACGTTAATACAGTTGTTGAAGATAATGATAACGGACTTGTAAGTAGAGATGAGTACATGGGTGTTTATTACCCAAGTGGATTTACTAGTGATAATGCAGGCAACAATGTAGTTGTTCCGCCAAGTCATATGGTACTACGTACTTTTGCACTAAATGACCAAGTTGCGTATCCATGGTTTGCACCAGCAGGTACAAGACGTGGTGGAGTTACAAATGCAACTTCAACAGGTTATATTAATGGCGAAGGCGAGTTTGTTGCATCAGCACTAAACGAAGGTCAAAGAGATACATTGTATCAGAACAACGTTAATCCTATCACATTCTTAACAGGTGCTGGGTTAGTTGTATTTGGACAAAAAACTCGTGCAAGAAATGCAAGTGCTCTTGATAGAGTCAACGTTGCAAGACTTGTGGTGTACTTACGTAGTCAGTTGAATCAGTTAACAAAACCATATCTATTTGAACCAAATGATAAAATCACACGTGATGAAATCAAAGCACAGGTAGAAAGTTTAATGGTTGAACTAGTGGGACTAAGAGCTCTATATGACTTCTTAGTTGTGTGTGACGAATCAAACAACACACCAGCGAGAATTGATAGAAACGAGTTGTACGTAGATATTGCTATTGAACCAGTCAAAGCAGTAGAGTTTATCTACATACCGTTGCGTATCAAAAACACAGGAGAAATCGCAGGGTTATAAGTCATTAAAGTAGGGGGAAAATAAAATCCCCCTACAAATGATAAATACATGTGATAAGGAGAAACATAGATGGCAATCTCAACTCTATTAAATTTAACAGTACCGTTAGCAAACGATACTAGTGCAAGCAGTCAGGGTCTGCTAATGCCGAAACTACAATACCGTTTCCGTGTAACATTGGAAAACTTCGGTATTACCGGCAACACAACTGAATTAACAAAACAGGTTATTGATGCAACCCGTCCAAATATATCATTCCAACAAATACCGATTGATGTTTACAATAGTAAAATTTATATGGCCGGCAAGCACGAATGGCAAGCAGTTACAATGAATTTACGTGACGATGTTAACGGAAACGTACAACGTTCAGTAGGCGAGCAACTACAGAAACAGTTTGATTTCTTTGAACAGTCTAGTGCTGCTACAGGACAAGACTACAAGTTTACACAACGCATTGAAGTACTAGACGGCGGCAACGGCGCTAATACTCCAGCTGTACTTGAAACTTGGGAACTATATGGTTGCTATTTAACAAGTGTTGACTACGGATCAATGAGTTACTCAGCAAATGATGCAATGACAGTAGCTCTTAATATTCAATACGACAACGCTGTACAACTTAATGTAGGTGTTGGAACGCCTAACAACTTCCAAGATCGAAATACTGAAACAGGCACAGGTGCCACAGGCGCTGCCGCTCTTTAATAACATTTAAGAGATTGCTTGACTTCTAAGGAGCCCCAAAGGGCTCCTTATTTGTTATTATATACATAGTTTAAATATAAGATAAATACATTATGCCGTTAAATAGAAACTTTGATAACTTTAGCAATTTTGATACCAACAAAGGTATAATGGGTGATTTTACTCATGCTGCAAACTTGTATCGACGCAATAACTTTAGATTATCGCCTAAAGTTAAATTCCTATATCATGTTGTAATAGATGTAAACCCAATAGCGTTACAATCACTTGGTAACAATGTTAGCAACTTATTAAACAAACGTGAGTTTAATATACTAGCATCAGCGGCTGACTTGCCAACATATAGTATTAATACAGAAACTATGAATCAATACAATAGAAAAAAAGTAGTTCAAACAAGAATAAACTACAATCCTGTTAATATTGAATTTCATGACGATGCAGCAGGCTTAACAACACTGCTATGGGAAGCCTATTATAGATATTATTATGAAGACGGCAACTATGCTGATCAAGGAACTCGTCCACGTGCATATCAAACTGGCTTATACGATAGTGAGCCTCAAAATACTTACAGACATGGTTTTAACAGAGCAGGCAAAACATATCCGTTTTTTAACAGCATAACTATACACCAACTTCATCATCAAAACACTGATAGCCATTTTACTAGTTTTACACTTGTGAATCCTCTTATAGGAGAATGGCAACATGATAGAGTAGATCAATCAGATGGGGCAGGCGTAATGAAAAACACCATGCGTGTTGATTATGAAACTGTACTGTATGATAGAGGATATACAGGATTAGATGAGCCAGCAGGGTTTGCAGACAATGCACACTATGATAGATCACCTAGTCCATATAGTAGTACAGGGTCAACGGATAACAACACAACCGGAGTAGACGAAGGTTGGAAAAAAGTATTCACTGATATATTTTTAGAAGCAATAGGGATAACTAATTTTAATAGTGAACAACAACGCAATCTAAGATCAACATTTTCAACTACTCCAGTTACAACAAATAATAGAGTTCCGTTCAACAACAATGCATTTTTTCCAACAAACTCAACTCAAACAGCTATAACTACAGCATTTCTTGATGCAGCGTTAGAACCAAAAATATCTGAGAGAGAGTTGAGAACTAGCACTATTAAACAAAGAGACTTGGCTAGAAATGCACTTCGAAACTATGCAATAGCACAAGGATCGGCAAACTCTTTTAATGATAATGGACAGTTGTTTGATAACTTAAACACAGTTCAGCAATCTCAACTGCAACAAGCAGTTGTTGATAACTACAGAGTAGATCCAACATTACAAGGTGCAGCATTTACTAGTATTCTTGAAGATATTATAGGTGGTTAAATGAGTAGTATAACTGATAAAAGTATTAATAAATCAACGGACAGTGCAACAGAAGTAAAATCATTTTTTGATAGATACTTTTCAAAATCAATATCGATCACAAGTAATGAAGTTGATAGTGTGTTGGGATTTTTTAAAAAAAGAAAGTTTGAAGAAAGTGCAGCTATTGCTATAACTACAGTACTGTTACAACAAGCCAAATCTGAAAATAAAAATATATTTGAATTGTTGGATAGTTTAAAAGGATTAGACGAAGTAAAACTCAGTCAGCTAGTAGCTGCTATTTTAAATAACAATAGAAGCAAAGTAAGTGCTCTCGGCTACACAAGTGATTATCAAGTTGTAACATACGAAAATAGAAATGTTATATTATAATGTCACGTTTTGCACAAGGCAAGTATACATTAAAAAACCCTGAAAAATACATAGGCGGTAGAACTCCTACTTATAGAAGTAGTTGGGAGTTTGCTTTTATGCGTATGTGTGATACAAATGAAAATATAACAAAGTGGGCAAGTGAAGCAGTTCGTATTCCTTATAGAAATCCACTGAGTGGAAAATATACTATATATGTTCCAGACTTCTTTTTAGTATACAATGATCGTACAGGCAAACAACATGTTGAACTTATTGAAGTTAAACCAGCAAATCATACATTCAAAGAGCAACTAGGAAATAGTAAAGTAAACAAGTTGCATTATGTAGTCAATCAAGCCAAGTGGGGTGCTGCTAAAGCGTATTGTAAACAAAAAGGAATGATATTTAGAGTTGTCAACGAAGGAGATATTTTCCATCAAGGCAAGAGAAAATAAGATAAATAATAGTAGCATATAATGGAAAACTATTATGACAAAAAAACTTGAAGAAATGTTGAATCTTCCTGACAACGAAGATATCAAACAAGAAGCACAAAAGCAAGCTGTTGTACAGCAAGAAGATACTTTTAGAGACATAGCAGAGTTTGACAAGATTGCAAGTGCATTACCAGCTGTAAAAGGACTTGGGCAAAAAGCAGATGACGAACTTGAAGACATTGCATCACGTGCATTAGAAGCATATGATGATTTAATGGACTTGGGTATGAATGTTGAAAGTCGATATGCAAGTAGAGTATTTGAAGTTGCTGGCGGAATGTTGAAAACAAGTTTAGATGCTAAAGTTGCAAAAATGGACAAGAAACTAAAAATGATCGACCTGCAACTTAAAAAAGAAAAAATGGATAGAGACAATAATCCAGCTGAAGGCAGCATAGTCAACGGCGAAGGTTATGTTGTTTCAGATCGTAATAGTCTTTTAGAAAAGTTAAAAGGCATGAACAATGATAAATAGTAACATAACGTAGGATACAATAATGAAAAACTTTGCTGATTATTTAACTGAAAGTAAAAAAACATATGAGTTTAAGATTGGTGTAGCTGGTGAGCTACCTGAAAACTTTGAAGATATGCTTGAAACCAGTTTACAAAAATACGGATGCTCTCAGATTGCAGCTGGTAAGAAAACACCAATACAAGAGCGTCCATTAGATTTCCCACAGTTAGAAAACTGCGAAGCTACATATTTTGAAATAACTTGTACGTATCCAACAACAGTACAAGTACTCCAAGAATACATTGGACAATGTTGCGGTGTTAAACAAAGTCATATTATTGTACGTAATCCAAATGAGCCGCAAGAGTTATATCAAGAAGAAACTTCTTCAGATGTATATGTTGCAAAGCTAACAGTTGAAGACATGGGCGGCGAAAGCGCACAAGAATCAGTTGGTGAAGATAGAGTAATGAACCTATTAAAAGAATTAGAGACAGCTCGTAAAGAACAGTCAGGAGACTAATATGAAAAAAGTAAACGAAGCTAATATGAATATTAGTGTAAATGGCGAAAGTGCAGCAGAAGTTTCAGAACTACTACGCATTATGCAACTAGCAGGCGCAGATGCAAAAGAAGTCGGCGCTGATGATATTAATCAAGACGATGGTGTTTGTCCGATATGTGGTAAAATGCACGGACCAAGTCAGCCAATGGGCGGATGCGGATCGAAAGGACCTGAAGAACCATCTATGTCAGATACTATCAAAATGATTTCAAAAGAAGAAGAAGATTATGATGGCAACTTTGGCGATGCAACTACAGAACCTGATGATGAATATATGAGATCAAATGCAGGCGATGTAAGTGACATGATTCCGAGCGGCGACGATTTACACAAAGAAAAAGGATCATATCCAGCAACAGCAGGCGGCGACAATCCAATGAATACTAAAGAAAGTATTCATGCAATGCTTACAAAAGCACTTGCTGAAAAACAAGCATCAAAAGGTACAAAACCAGACTTTCCTGATTTAGACAATGACGGCAACAAAACAGAACCAATGAGTCAAGCTATTGCACAACGTGACGGCGAAGAGCAAGAAAAAGAAAAAGAAAAAGAAGATGAAGAAGTAGAAGTAGCAGAATATGATGTGCCTAGCAACTTTGAAAACAAGCACAAAGACATCAACAATCTTGGACGCAAAATGATGGACATGAGTTCAAACATGAAAGGAACTGATGATACTAGTTTAATGATGTCAAATGCACTTTCAAGACTTGGCGAAGTATTAGCCGAGTTTGGCGGCAGTGGGTTTGCTGCTAACAACATGGCAGACGTTATCAAGAAGTCAGCGTTGAATAAAGAGATTGTACAAATGCTAATGAAAAAAGCAAAAGCTGAAGATTAACAAAATATTACCCCAACTCAATAGCGCCTTCGGGCGCTATTTTTTTGAATAAATATTATATGGCAGCATCATTAGACGGCGTCTTAATCAAAAAGGCGAATAGAAAAGAAACATTTACTGAAGAGCAAATTGCAGACTTACTAGCTTGCATGGATCCTGATACGGGTTACTTGCATTTTTCTCGCAAGTTTGCATACATTCAGCATCCTACAAAAGGCAAGCTATTATTTGATCCTTATGAATATCAGTTAGGATTAATGGATAGTTATCACAGTTTTAGATTCAACATAAACATGATGCCTAGGCAAACAGGCAAAACAACCTGTGCTGCAATCTATTTGGCATGGTTTGCAATGTTTAATCCAGACCAAACTATTCTTATTGCTGCACACAAATACACAGGTGCGCAAGAGATTATGTCACGTATACGCTTTGTGTACGAAACTTGTCCGGATCATATTAGAGCAGGTGTCACAAGTTATAACAAAGGTAGTATTGAGTTTGAAAATGGAAGCCGTATTGTAAGTCAAACAACAACAGGCAATACAGGACGTGGTATGAGTATTTCGCTACTATACTGTGACGAGTTTGCATTTGTGCAACCTAATATTGCGGAAGAGTTTTGGACTTCAATATCACCTACACTTGCAACAGGTGGTCGTGCTATTATTACCAGCACACCTAACAGTGACGAAGATACCTTTGCTACTATTTGGAAGCAAGCAGAACAAAAGTTTGACGAATATGGCAATGAACAAGATTTAGGCATAAACGGATTTCACTCGTTTATTGCCGAATGGCATGAACATCCAGACAGAGATGAAGAGTGGAAGAAAGAGGAAATAGGACGTATTGGTGAAGAAAAGTTTAGACGTGAATACGGTTGTGAGTTTTTAATCTTTGACGAAACTCTTATTCACAGTATCAAACTAGCAACAATGACAGGTTCAAATCCTATTATTAATATGGGCCAAGTACGCTGGTATAAAAAACCTAGTTCAAAAAAATCTTATGTAGTAGCACTTGATCCAAGTATGGGCACTGGTGGTGATTATGCTGCAATACAAATCATCGAACTTCCTGGATACGAGCAAGTTGGTGAATGGCAACACAATCTCACTGCTATACCAGGACAAGTTAGAGTACTTGCTGATGTATGCAAATATATCGAGAGCGAAACAAAGTCTACTAACAACATATATTGGAGTGTGGAAAACAACGGCATAGGTGAAGCATGTTTGCTTGTTATCAATGATTTTGGAGAAGAAAATATTCCAGGATTGTTTATAAGTGAGCCTATGAAAAAAGGACACGTAAGAAAGTTTCGTAAAGGATTTAACACCACACACAGCAGCAAAACAACAGCGTGTGCTAGACTTAAAACAATGGTTGAAAATGACAAACTTACTATAAACAGCAAAGCATTGATCAGTGAACTAAAAGCATTTATTGCAGCAGGTAGTAGTTTTCAAGCAAAGCCCGGACATCACGATGATCTAGTTAGTAGTTTATTATTAACATTAAGAATTATGAGTGTGATGAAAGATTGGGATCCAACAGTGTACGAAACATTTAATCAAATAGAAGCAGATGAAAATTATGAAATGCCAATGCCGATCTTTGTTAGTAGCAGTTATTGATAAATAGTATACAATGAGAAATTTAGATACAGTAGCAGAACAACTTTTTAATGAGATTAGAGGACGTTATTCCAGCGTTACCACCGGTGATGCAGAAGGAAATATAACAAGTGCTCCTAGTCTTGCAAGATTTTATGAGTTTGATTTTAAAAGCGGAAACACTAATATAGGTAAAGTAAGTGTTTCACTAGATGAAAAGTCTGGTGTAACTATAATGTATAACAAAGACTTTACAGAAGAAGTTGGTGCTGAAGAAACCAAAGAGTGGTATGACTTTTTAAAACAAATGAGAATGTTTTCAAAAAAACGTTTATTAAATTTTGAAGTTAGAGACATTAACAGAACTAACTTTACAAAAAGAGATTATGCAAGCATGGCAGTAAATCGCGGAGAAACACAAATGGCAGAGTCAAAAATGTATGGCACTCACAAAACCAGCTTTCAAAAGTTTGGAAGTGCTAAACTTTCAATAAAACATACAGGTGATATTATTGAAGGCGAAAGTAGAAATAAAAAGATAGGATCTCTTTTTATTGAAAATGCACAAGGTGAAAAGTTTAAATATCCTTTCAAGCATCTTAGTGGTGCAAGGGCAATGGCTATCCACGTTAGTGAAGGCGGACATCCATATGATGACTTTGGTAAACACATTACAAGCCTAAGTGAAGAACTTTCAAATCTCCGCAAGTTTAAAACTTATATGGGTCGTAGTAGTGTAATGGCAGAAAGCCTAGCAGAGCACATGGGTACAGTAAACGAACGTATTACTACAGTCAAGAAAAGAATACAAACACTACAAAAACCTACAATGTACAAAGAAGCACTCGAAGAATTTGTAGTTATAGAAGAATCCGAAGTTCCTGCTGATGTTGCTAGTAACTGGATTGATCAACTTACTATCAAACAGTTTAATGAAGATTTAAAGGATGTATTTCCATACATTTATAAACTAGTTGGTGAAGCAACACAAGCAAACGAAATGGACTTTGATGATTTGATTGCAGAAGCAGATGTGTATCCGCCACGTGGCGACATGGAAATGGATCCATCAAATATGCGTCCGCAAGCAAAACCAGCCGCTCCAAAAACTAGTATACGTCCGCAAGCAAGACCGGCCGCTCCAAAAACTAGTATACGTCCGCAAGCAAGACCACAAGTTTACGATACGCCAGCACAAGCAATTCAAGCCGCTGAAGAAAATCTAGCCGCACAACCTGGACAGGTTAAAAAACAGTTTGAAAAAGGTGAAGACTATACAATACATCCTGTACAAGGTGGTTTTATTTACAAGTTAGCACCAACAGTAGATATTGGTGCAAGTCCAAGTGGCGGCACACGTGGCATTGGTGGTGCAGCATATGAATCTCAAATTGATGCAGCATTTGATAAATTGTTAGGACAGTTTGCAGATAACTTTAGTGCGCAAGTAGAAGGCGAAAAAGAAACTGACGAAGGCAATGCATATGCACACGCAGTACGCAAGGCTAAAATGGACGGCAAGGAAAAAGGCGACAAAGTCAAAGGTCCAGACGGTGATGAGATTGTACTTGCATCTAAAGAACAAAAGACACCATTAGGCGAGTTTATACTAAGTTACTACGATAGGCAACAAGGCGTATTTCCAAAAGGCGAAACTGCTGTGTTAACAATGGTTGAAAAATCATATGGTGATAGATATATCAAGCCAGCAAGTCAGTTCATAGAACGTCTAGGTCAAGTATATGAAAAATACCAGGCACGTAAGATGGCAGACTTTACACGTATTCAAGAGTTAGCTGGTTTAAGATAATCAGCTAACTTTTAAAAAACTTGTCATTTTATACTTGACAAGTCATAACTAACCGTGTAGTATATAAACTGTGCTACACGTTAAAGGCACGAGAGCAACATAGGTTGTTCTAACATAGGCATAACATATAGGAGAAAAGGCACTATGGCATCATTAGCAGAAATTCGAGCAAAGCTCAAAGAACAAGAAGCCGGCGCAGGCGGTCAACGCACAGGCGGAGGCGACAACGCAATTTACCCATTTTGGAATATGAAAGAAGGCGAACAGGCAACTCTTCGTTTCTTGCCAGATGGCGACGATTCAAACACTTTCTTTTGGAAAGAACGTTTGATGATCAAACTTCCGTTTGCAGGAGTTAAGGGTGAAACAGATTCACGCCCAGTGCAAGTACAAGTTCCGTGTATGGAAATGTATGGTGAAAGCTGCCCAATCTTGCAAGAAGTACGTGGCTGGTTTAAAGACGCAAGTCTTGAGGACATGGGTCGTAAGTACTGGAAGAAACGTAGTTATATCTTCCAAGGATTTGTAACTGAAGATCCACTAAAAGAAGATTCGCCAGAGAATCCTATTCGACGCTTTATTATTGGTCCACAAATCTTCCAACTTATTAAAGCAGCACTTATGGACCCAGACATGGAAGAACTTCCAACAGATTATACTGCTGGTGTAGACTTCCGTCTTTCAAAAGGTTCCAAAGGTGGCTATGCTGATTATGGTGCAAGTAACTGGGCACGTAGAGATCGTCCACTAAGTGATCAAGAGATGGCAGCTGTTAATACACATGGCTTGTTTAATCTCAATGATTTTCTTCCTAAAAAACCAGACGAAGCTGGCATTAAGATTCTAACAGAAATGTTTGAAGCGTCAGTAGACGGTGAAGCATATGATGCAGATCGTTGGAGCAACTATTTCCGCCCAAGCGGAATGGCTGCACGTACAGGTGATCCGCAGAAAGAAGCAAGCCCACAAGCAACTGCTGTGAGTCAAAGTGCTCCAACACCAGCACCAGCAGCAGCACCAGTAGCAGAAGCAACAACTGATACAGGGTGGCAGGATCCTGCTCCAGCAGCAGAACCAGCAGCTGAAAACGCAGGCGGAGCGCAAGACATTCTTGCAATGATCCGTTCACGTCAAGGTTAATAGCAAACTAAAATGGGTTGCGTCTTAATGATGCAACCCATATTGTATTTGGCTTTTTAGGAGAATTTAATGGCTAGTAAAACATTCGATCCAACGAAGTTCCGTAACTCGTTGACAAAATCTATTACGGGTATGAGCGCAGGCTTTAATGATCCAACTGACTGGATCAGCACAGGTAACTTTGCACTCAACTATCTACTAAGTGGTGACTTTCAAAAAGGTATTCCACTGGGCAAGGTATCAGTATTTGCAGGTGAATCAGGCGCAGGTAAAAGTTATATTGTGTCAGGTAATATTGTAAAGTACGCACAGGATCAAGGTATCTTTGTTGTTCTTATCGACACAGAGAACGCACTTGACGAAACTTGGCTGCAAGCACTAAAGGTAGACACAAGTGAAGACAAACTACTAAAACTCAACATGGCAATGATCGACGATGTTGCTAAAACAGTTAGTACGTTTATGGAAGATTATAAACAGATGGCCGAAGAAGAACGTCCTAAAGTATTGTTTGTAGTTGACTCGTTAGGTATGCTTATGTCACCAACTGAAATGGACCAGTTCCAAAAAGGTGATATGAAAGGTGACTTTGGACGTAAAGCAAAGGCACTAAAAGCACTTGTAACTAACTGCGTTAATATGTTTGGTAGTTATAATGTAGGTATGTGTGTAACCAATCACACATATGCATCACAAGATATGTTTGATCCAGATGACAAGATCTCAGGTGGTTCGGGCTTTGTGTATGCAAGTTCAATGGTTGTTGCTATGAAGAAACTTAAACTTAAAGTGGATGCAGACGGCAACAAAACATCACAAGTGCATGGTATTAGAGCAGCGTGTAAGGTAATGAAAACACGTTACAACAAACCCTTTGAAAGTGTACAAGTTGAGATTCCATATGAAACAGGCATGGATCCA
>Ga0208427_1001076_pt1 | contig 11718 bp, 19 predicted proteins | sample DEB08_DNA_FD_184532 | JGI IMG/M metagenome (GOLD analysis project Ga0208427, IMG submission 184532) | Aqueous microbial communities from the Delaware River and Bay under freshwater to marine salinity gradient to study organic matter... | ecosystem: Environmental > Aquatic > Marine > Coastal ...
AAATTTAAAAGTTAACAGAAGACTGCATCATAATGATCATACAAAACGATTTGATACGTTTAAGAAAGAAGAAATACAAGTAAATCGAATTAAATGAAATATGCAATAACAGGGCATACTAGTGGTATCGGAAGGGCTTTTTGTAATTCACAAGATGTAAAAGAAAACTATATAGGATTTAGTAGGTCAAACGGTTATGATATCAGTAACGCTAAAGACAGAAAGCGGATAATTGCAGAGTCAGCAGATTGTGATGTTTTTATAAACAATGCTTATTGCCTGCATTATCAAACAGATTTACTATATGAGTTATATAAGGTGTGGCATAAATCTACAAAAATAATTATTAATATAGGTAGTGATGCTACTGATAGAATTAATGAGCAACCCTTTCCTTACGCTATTCATAAATCAGCCTTAGAAGCAGCTAGTCTACAGTTAGGCAACACCGGTAGTCAATGTAAAGTTTCATTAATTAAATTTGGCTGGGTAGGAACAAAAAAAATTTTAAGAGATGTTAATCCAAAAAAATTTATAACAGTAAGCAAATCAGCAGATATAATTTTACAAATTATTAAATTAAATAAAATACACAATGTAAGAGTTATTACTGTACTACCATAAAAAAATTCGTTTTCTGTAAGTATTATAAATATTACGCAATGAAATACAAGTTTTTTAAAAAAGTAAAAAATCTTCCAGTGCGGGATCTTCTATCTGAACTAAACAAAATGTTAAAAGAAAAAACAATTGATTGGGAGAAAATAGATTACCAAATTTGCATTAACTCTATAGCAGGTCAAGAAAATAATATTCATTTAGGAACTGGTAGTTTAGAATGGGATTGGCAAAATGGAGAAGAAATTGTTGATGACCACGGTAATACAGTACAATTTATTCCGAAAAAATATGATAATCCTATGCAAGAATCTGATTTTACTGTATTATGTACTGCATTTAAAGATACAGTATTTGAAGAAATTTATGATGCTGTATCAAAAAAATACAAAATAGGTAGGATGCGCCTAATGTTGATGCGACCTAAAACATGTCTTACGTGGCATAACGACGGCGATACAAGACTTCATTATCCGATAGACACAAATCGCGGCTGTCAAATGGTTATTGAAAATGAAGTTATTCATATGCCTAAATACACTTGGTGGCACACAAATACTTCGCATTTACACACAGCGTTTAATGCTAGTCGTGTACCGAGAATACATTTAGTAACAAGTATAATAGGAGAATACAATTCTTAGCCAAGAAGAATATATAAACTTTCATCCTACAGTGCTGCAAAAAACTAGCATGATTTTTGATGTAGACAGTTTTTATGAATGTATGGAAAAGTATAAGTTTGCTTTCAGGACATGGGGCAAAGAAAAAGGGCATTTACCGAGATATGGTTTACCTTTGGTAAATCAAAACGGTAGTATGCTTAATAATCCAGAACCAATATGTTATCCGCTAGACGAATGGTTACGCTGTCATCCTGATGAACAATTTTTAGATAGGGATGTAAGAGTTCCGACGGAAGTTTTGAATGAAGATGCTTTTGCTGTTCTACAACCTATAAAAAAATACATGTTACGGAGCGCAATATTACGCTGGGATGCAGAATCATTTTTTTATCCACATACTGATACGTGGTTGCCTTCTCCTATACTACGCTTATGGGGAACTACAGAACCCAATAACGTCAAGATACAATTTGACAAAGAGCGTCGCCGTGCAGAATCTCCTAATGGTGTAAAAGGAATGAATCCCCAAGTTGTAGACTTTGAAGATTTTGAAATTGAAGCAGGTAGGTTATACGTTATAGATACTAGTATTATTCATGGAGCAAAATCTTATTATGATGACATAGGTTATCAGTTTTTTATAGCAATACACACAGATGGAATAGAAGATTTAAAAAAATGTATCAGTATTTAGATTTACCTCAAGTTCCTGATGATTTATTATTGTCATTAGATAAAGTACTTCAATTAGAAAACATATTTGAATATAAAGATAAAACAGACGTGTATACTATTCACCCTTGTCAGACTGCGCTTACTGAATATTTAAAAAAAATATTTCCTAAGCATACTAAATTTAGATATCATACACTTACTGACGAATTGCCCATTCATGTAGACATAGGTAGATCTCAAGCTATTAATTATATAATTGATGCCGGCGGAAGTGATGTAAAAACTACTTGGTATAAAGATGATAAAACAACAAAAATTTTAGAAAAAGTTTTAAAGCCAAACTGCTGGCACTCTATTAAAACTGATATACATCACGGTGTATCTAACATCAAAACACGTAGATATGCAATAACGGTTGGGTAAATACTGCGTACATTAGGAGTGAAAATGTCTGTTTTTCCTTTAATTATAGAAAATTTTATTACAGATGAGGAGAATGAAATATTATTAAACACAATTACAAATCATTCCAAATTATTTACAGCTGATAAAAGCTCTGACCCACGTTGGGATGAAAGAAGTGCAGGCATAGATAGAGTGCACAGAGAAGGTCATGAGAGTGCATGGAGAATACTTGCTAATATTGGTTTAAAAATACAAAATAAAATTAGAGAAATTGAAAAAAGCCAAGAATTATTTGTAGAACATCCAATGTATGTGAGATGGTTGCCCGGCGATAAATTAAATCCTCCGCATGCTGATAATATCAAACAAGATGGAATTACTCCTAATAAAACTCCATGGCGATCGCACGGGGCTGTTTTGTATATTAATAGCGATTTTACCGGTGGAGATTTTTTTTATAAGAATCATGACATAGAAATTATTCCTAAACCAAAACTATTAGTTATCCATCGAGCCGGGTTAGAAGACACGCACGGTGTGCGAGAAATTCTATCAGGAACACGATATACAGTTACTTGTTTTGCTACAAAAGATAAAACATTTGAAGACATGTCTTTAACTGGTTATTTGAAATCTTACAATAATTTTTTAGAAAATTTAAAATTTAGTATTGATTAATGTAATTTGTCTACGGAATTAATATGATTTATTTAAATGAAGATAAACATTCATGTTTTTGTACTTTTACTAATCAATATCATAAAACAAAAAAATTAAGTAATAAAAAAAATTTAATCCTGTTAAGTGGTGGCATAGATTCTCAAGCATTGGCTTTATATCTAAAAAAACGAAATATTAATTATGAAACATTATTTGCTGATTACAAATTTAATAAAGAGGATAAACAATTTGCGCGGAAAATAGGAATAAATCATATCAAAAAATTAGATCTTGATTACCTGTTTTTTGATAAGAAAATACATTTAGAATTTTACAAAAAATACAATTGTACTAGTCCACAGATTGCAGTCCATTTGTTTATAATAGATTATGCTTTGACACAGTTTCCTGAATATAATATATTGATGCCAAGTATGCCTATTTATAGGTTACAAACCAAAAATTATATGCCAGACTACAATGAGTTAGGATATCAAAGATACAAAAATATAAAAAAAATAAATAATTTTTATCCTTACTTTTTTATAAATTTTGATATAGCAACTAAATTAAGTCAATTGCAATCTCATAACAATAACTGGTGTAACCCATATACAAAAAAGTTTTTATTATATCACGAATTAGGCTTGCAAGTATATCAACAGTCAGCATGTTTAACAGGTTTTGAAAATTATAAAATATATTTGAAACAAGAAAAAAAATTAGTGTTTGACCAAGTTTTACGCAGGCCTATTAATCATCAAAAAAAAGTAAAATATTTGATAAATACTTTATAAAATATAAAAGAAAGAAAAAATGTCTAAACCGATAAAACCAAAAGAAGATGAAAAAGAAGAAGATGAAATAACTTGCGATCCCCCGCCGCCGCCGCCGAAATGCCCCGGGCAAGCGCCGAACACTTTCGATCAGCCTAACTTCAATTCACCAAAAAAGTATAATTTTGATACAGGCCAATGGACTTAACGTCCCATTGGTTGAGGATGGTCTTTGTTTTTTACTTAACTACAAAGCAGTTTTGGCCGTATTTGGTATTAATAAATTTAGTAGTTTGCCGAAAACCAAAAGAAATATAACTTTTTATTGATTCTTTTTTTGGCAAACTCCATATCAAACTAGCATTTTCTTTTTTTGCATGCAATAGTATTCTATTAAACAACAGTTTACTTAATCCTTTACTTCTGTAGTTAGCAATAATATATATACCTCTTATTCTATAATCTTCATGACTAGATTTATGTCCTGATATACAACCTATAAGTTTTTCGTTATCGTAAAGACCTAAAAACGTTGGATGAAATTTAGTGTAAATATCTATATCGTAGCCGCCAAAATATTTTATACTGCTCATAGGCTGGATGTCAGCAGTATCAGGCCATAATAGTTTCCATAAAGGAAGTATTGTTTCGAAATCTGTTTCTTTAACGGTAAAGTTATGCAGCAGTTCCGTCATCAATGTTTATCCATGCACTATTTTGATAACCTTGGAATCTATTCACTTGACTATTATATATAACCATTCCATTAGCAGCAGCTAGTGCATTTCGTTCAGTAGTATTGTATGATCCAAACTGTACAAAACCGCCAGACGTAACGGTACCTTCTGCATAATTAATTATTCTACTAGAATCTTGAGCCATAATGTCGCCGCGAAATTCATTTGCACGCATCTGCTGAAACGCTCTAATATTCTCAGCCAGAATTGTATTACATGAAACATTGCCGGTTGCAACGTTAAAGAATAAAGTTGAGTCGTTATAAGCTATATTTCCGCTATATTCCGATGCTGTTATCCTTGCTGTAGCATATATGCCGCCGTCGATAGTAAGCTTTTCGACATGCCCAGCACCGCCTATTGAAACCATACCGTCAAGGATATGCAGTGTTTTTCTAGATTCGCCTGTATTTCCGGTTAATGTGTGACCTAAAAATAAGCCGTTATTTTGTCCGTTTATAAAAGCATAAGTTTGTGTACCATTTATATCAATAGCTTGAAACTCTATTTTTCCTAAAGAAGCAGTATTTCCGCTAAATTGTTGAGTAGTTTGTAAACCAAAAAGCGGGATTGGTGTAATTGTGCCAGATAAATCTAGAGTTTCCTCAACTCTAGATAATATATGTATCGGTATTGCACCTTCACTTTCTATACCAAAACGAGTAACTTGTCCTAGAATATTATTATCTACAATAATACCTCCTGAATCGACAGGGACTAAATTAAACGTGGTAATTCGATTAGCAGTAACAGTGTTATTCACTCCATCTACAATAAGAGTAGAATCATCACCAAATACTGATCCTTGCATATCGCCGTCAAACACACCAGCTGCTACTGAAACGTTTCCGGCTTCCCATCGGCTATCCACAGCATTCCATATAAGAGTATCGCCGCCTGACGGAGTGCTAGGTACATAAACATTGCTTAGGTCTTGAATTACATTGTTTGAAAGAACAAGCTTACCGTCAGTGCCGTCTACGAGCATTGTAGAGTCATTAGCAAAGACAGATCCTGTTAGATCACCTTGAACATTTGCTGCTTGTAGACTACCGATTACTGAACTTGTAAAATTACCGCTACTGCCTGATACCGTACTACCGGTTATATTACCAGTAATATTAATTGTACCTGTGCCTGTAATTGCTTGACTGTTTAGATCTAAATTACCGCCTAGTTGCGGAGAACTATCTGATAGTAAGTCTGTAATACCGCTGTCTGCTTTAGTACCGCCTACCGTACTACCATCACCAATATAAATTAACTTAGTATCGGTAGTGTAGATTAATTCACCTTCTGCTGGTGTAATTGTTAAGCGCTCTGCGTCGGTGCCGCGTCTTATCTGTAAAGCCATTGATAACTCCTGAAAACCTAAACGTTACATATATTTATCTACTTTACTTCCGTTTTTTAAGAAATATGTTAGTACGTTTTTCTATATCTCGTTTAATTTTTTGTATATTAATGTTAAAATTGATAGTAGCAATACTGTTATTGTACTCTTGATATAGTTCTTCGAGTGCTACGTTATAATCAGCATTGGGATTATCTTTTACGTCAATAATCCATTCTCTACCGTCTATAAAGTTAATCTTTATATGTTCTATATAGTCGGTAGGAATGGATTCTATTCTTATGTCTTTAAGGACATCTGGCCAAGATTCTATAGTAGATTCTTCGAACCGCTTTTTTTTATGCACTAGCTACTTCTTGTTTAGCTTTTGCAGTTGTTTTCTTTTTAGTAGGTACAAGAGCTTCTGCTTGTTCTCTTAAGGCTTTTGCTTCTTTAAACAATCGATCAGCTTGTGACCGATAGCTAGCAGCTAGTGCTTCGTCGGTGATTACACCTGATTCTGCATCAGCTACAGGCGCAGTTGGTTCTGCTACAGGTGCTGGCGTATCGGTATAAGCAGCTATAGGATCAACAGTTTTAGGTTCAGCAGTTGCTTGAGCTGGCTTTGCAGGAGCATTAGGATCTTTAATCGCAAGATCAGCTACAGTCACGCCTTTTTGCTGTGCAATAACATTATTCAATTCATCAAGGCCTACTACTGATTTAGTATCGGGAGTCATTTCTACTGCTGTAGTTTTGGTCTTAACCATTCTATTAGTAGTGTGAAACCCAGCTAGCATGTTTCTTCCGTCCGGCAAAGAGGTCCGTGCCATTGCTTCTGCTAGTTCGTAAGCTTCTTGCCCTGCTGAACTTTCGACTAGTTTAATTAAACTATCGTGTTCATCAGCACTAAGACTTTCAGTTGGAACAATTACACACTCGTCATTTGTTCCCGGGACTACTCTATACGCTACTATACACTTTTTTTGTGTCTTTTTAATTCTTCCAACATGTTTTAACATATTTACTCGCTTTGTGGTTGAGCACCAGCTGCTTGCTGTTGTGCTGCAATATGATTTAAGAATTTATCTAATTTATCATAAACAACACCGATTTGAGACATTTCGCCTGCTTTAAAAGCGCCTCGGCTAGTTGCAGCATCGATCACTTGTCTAATTGCTGCTAAATCAGATATAGTAAGTTCAGTTACATCAGGGGTTGGTGTTTGGCCCTGCGGAGCTTCGGGTTGAGCTTCGTCTGTAACTATTTCTTGGTTTTCTTCAGTCATGTATTATACTCCTTTTGTAATTTATTTATTAGACATGATAAAAAAGGTTAATTCTTTTGGCTGCTCGAAGCCAATATAAACACTATCTTTAAATTTTCTAAGATAATATCGGCCTGTAGTGTTTGCTTCTATCCACTCAACAAGTCCTAGCTCCATACGTATTTTAAATGGAGTGTTATCGTCAAAAGAAATCGTAGTAGTTTCGAAATGTTCTGGACAGATCGAAACTCTACGAATATCAAAAAGTTCTAGTGGATTCGGCGCTTGATTAATTTTTTTCTTCATAGTGCGCAGTTACTCCAAAAGGTGCTTGTAGATCCTTGTCGTGATTACTGTGAATTACAAACACAGTGTCACAATAACTTTCGTCACCCCAGCTACCCCACGGATAACCATCAGTAAATACAATCAGTTTTTTCGGTTCAATGCCTTCTTCTTTCATATACAGCCAGTTAGCTTCAAAGTCAGTGCCACCGCCACCGGCAGCTTCGTATTCAGCAATGTCGCCATCATGAGCCGAAAACTCTTCCATGTTGTATACCTTAGTATCAAAACACCAAACCTTGACATTATAGTCATTGTATTGACTCATAATGCCGTTGATTTCACTTAAGAAGTCTTTAAGCATATCGTCGCCGATACTACCACTTGTATCAAGTGCAACACAAACATCAATTGTATCTTCGTTTACAGTGCCGGGGATAATTGCACCGTAGTGTGATTTACGTGACGGACGAGCAAAGCTGTAGTCATTCTTAACAGAACTTTGAATTTGCTGTTGCAAAATTTCACGCCAGTTCATTTTAGGTTCAGTAAACTGTTTAATAATGCGTGCAATTTCGCCTGGTACTTTACCAGCACCAGCGGCTTGTGCAGCTGACAGCATGCTTTCTTTAATACTGTCGCGAATTTCTTTCATTTCTGCTTCAGTGTATTTAGGCTGACCGTCTTTACCGTCACCGTCGAGATCCAAGTGCTCGTCAAGCATTTCACCTAACTGATCTAAGTCAATATGCTCAACAACATTCTCCATCAAGTCATCGTAAACTTCTTCACTAGACCAGCCTTCGTATTTAAAGTCTTGGTAACAGTCAACAAGCTTAGGCTTTGAACCAATTTTATCGCGAACAAGAAGATTGTTTACAATGTAATCAGCAGCAACGTTATAAATTTTAGGATCACGGTCGTTACGACGTCCAAGGTGATCGAATACACAGTGCAAAATTTCGTGTGCAACTACAAACTCAATCTCAGAATTTTCCATTGCATTAAAAAATTGTGCATTGAAGTACAAGTTACGACCATCAACAGCGGCAGTCGGAAGCCAATCGTTAGCAGGTTTTACTCTAAGACGAGTAGCCATGTTGCCAAAGAACGGATGTTTCAGCAGCAAACCAACTCGGGCAACAGTAATACGATCCATTACTTCTGTAGTCATGCGATCAAGTTCTTCTGGAGTAATATCAGGATCGGGTTGCCAGTGTTTTTTACCTTCTACAGACATGATGTCACCTTTGTTGTTCAATATATGTATATAATACAACAAAGCGCCTGACTTGTCAAGCGCTTTGTTTAATTTTACTCTTGTGCAGCCTTAATGTATTTTCCATATCTTTCGTGGAATTCATCAAAGCTAGGAACTTTATCAGGATCAATCGGCAAACGGTACTGAGTAAGGGCAAGTTTCATACCCATTACAACCAACTCAGTATCAAAGTTCTTCATTGAGAACTTCAAGAAGTTTTCAACTTGTCCGTAAAAGTTACTGTTATCGTCGTTAACTGACTGACTAAGTTCGTAACACATTGCAACAATCAAGCTGTACATTGCACTAATTTCGTTAGTATCAAGATCTGTTACCTTACCAGCCAAAATATCGCTTGGATTAGGCATGTCAGCAGCAACTTTACGATGTGCAACAAACTTTACAGCAAGGCCTTCGCCAATCGAACCTGACACAAGATCCATGAGTGTCTCTGAATCATAGTTATCAGTAAGGAAGTCACTTACAAACGACCACGAACGGGGCGTTGCAAACGAACGACTTGGTGACTTAGGGTCGAAGTCATACAAGTCACCTTTGCTAAACTGCAAATAACCAACTACATCAGGGTGAATTTTGTTGGTTACAGCCCACTCAAACCAGTCATCAAACGATACTGACATCTCTAAGTGCACAAAACGGTTAGCCAACGGAGCTGGCATACGGTACGTAACACCTTTGTCGCTGTCACGGTTACCAGCAGCAACAATAAGAACATTATCAGGTAGCTTGTATTGACCAACACGACGGTTAAGAATCAGCTGATATGCAGCAGCTTGCACAGCTGGAGCAGCTGAGTTCATTTCGTCCAAGAACAAAATTACATGTTCGTACTGACTTGCAAGTTCTTCATCAGGCAATTCGCTAGGTTGTGCCCAAACCATTTTGCTTTGCGTTGAATCAAAGTACGGAATACCTTTAATGTCAGTTGGCTCCCAAAGACTAAGACGAATGTCAATTACATGAGCATTCTTACTAGCACCAATTTGGTGAACAATGTCTGACTTACCGATACCTGGAGGACCCCAAATAAAGATTGGACGTTGCTGATCGAATGCAGCTGAAATAACTTTCTTTGCATTGTTTGGAGAAGTAGTACGAATATTGTCCATTGTGTGTTACCTACGTATTTGTTTATTAACTATGTATATAATACGACAAAACACACTAGATGTCAAATGTTTTTTTGCTTTTCTATTGCTTTTATTAAGCCGTATCTTTCTATATCACCAGAAAGCAAACTTAATTCCATGGCTTTACGGTCATCTGTGACTTCTATATACTTTTTTGTAAGAAAATACGGACATGTGATAAAGTTATCTAAGTGTATCAGAATGTTCGTTTTCATAATATTAAGATCAGGAGGAAAATTAATTTGGTAAAATGTTAAAGATAACTCGTTTTTTAGAAAATCACGCCCTGTTTCGGTGAGCCGCAACCCACCAGACTGCTTATCACGAATGTTGTACCACCATTCGGATGAATATTTTTTTAGATTAACTTCATCAACACTGATTTTTGCAGTGTTTAAAAAAATTTTTGTGTATGTTGCTCTATTCATTCAGTAAGTTATCTGAAGAAAACTTAATTACCTTAAAATCTTCAGTGTTCCACATACTATTTAAGCGTTGAGCTAAATTATGTGCATGACCAGGATTAGAAAAGCTTGTTTTCTTATATTTTGGTCCTGGATAGTTTGTTAGACTATTAAAACTTTTTAAATTAAAAGGTTTATTTTGATAAAATACAGCCCAAATTGCTTCTGCTTGTAAAACTTGCTCAGTACGATAAGTTTTTTTGTCAGTGTATTCTTTCAATACATTAGGCTTTGGCCTACTCATTCTTTTCGTTCCTTTAACTACGTATATTTATCATTTACCAGCCACTACCGCCGTCCATTTGAACGTTTATTACTGGATTTTCTTGTGCTTCTTTTCTGTCAAGTAACAGTTTTTCTAAGTCTTCTACATGACGTGCAAGTAGTAAAGTTAAACAATGATTTAACTTTTTAGCTTTTTCAATATCTAGCCTGATTTCTTTTTGTCTACTAGATTCTGCACTTTTAACTAGATTTACGAAGTCTTTTATTGGTGTAGTATTAATTGGTTGATCTTGCATTTTCTTTACTTAGTTGTGAACGCATTTCAAAGTCAGTTTTAAACGGTCCTTTATGATGATAGCGTTCGATTGTAATAAGTTTAGGACAAAAACTTTTAACCCAGCCCTTGTTAAACTTAATAATATAGTATCCTGCACAATATACACTTTTTGATTTTTCACTTTTTGTAAACAATGGCAGTTTCTTTTTAATGTCAAACATGCTGTTAAAAGGTTCACAGTTTGTAGGAAATTCGTGTACATGATACTGTGTAGTTTCTTTAATAGATAAATCTGACCATGTCATTTTGCCAAGTTGATTTGTAATTGACGATTTATTTTTACAAACTTTAAAATTACCAGATTTATTTACAATGTAATGATCATTATCATAGGCAATTGTTCCTACATTTTCGCCGTTGTCAGTAACAATCCAAAATTTGTTTTTTAAAATTTCTTTTGCATTAATCATGCTGGATACCTCGCTTGGAATGGTGTAGAGTACAATGAAATTTGATCAGCAATGCGCTGCATATCCCACTTATTGCAAAATTTAAGAAGTCGCACACCCACTTGTGATAAATCTTTAGGTGAGTGTGTTTGTTCACTAATTGTATTGTTTATTTCATCACGAATATTTTCGGGCTGTGCAGACAAATCACACAGCAACACATTACGATTGTAATCGTCAATGACTCTGTGTTCATCACCATTGTGATCAGTCCAGCGCTGAAGCATCATATTATTCCAGTTATACCCTTTACTGGTCATATCTGCATAAGCTTCGGTAAGACCTACTTTGTTCTTAGTGCCTTTCTTACGCACGCCAGGGTAAGCACTAAAGATGTTGTCACTAGTGTCACCACGCATACACTTTTCAAACAGTAACCATTGTGGATCTGGCGCAGGCTTTGCTTCACCAGTCTTTTTATCAACAACTGGCTTGCCTTTGTCGTCAAA
>Ga0208427_1001094_pt1 | contig 11623 bp, 25 predicted proteins | sample DEB08_DNA_FD_184532 | JGI IMG/M metagenome (GOLD analysis project Ga0208427, IMG submission 184532) | Aqueous microbial communities from the Delaware River and Bay under freshwater to marine salinity gradient to study organic matter... | ecosystem: Environmental > Aquatic > Marine > Coastal ...
TAATACTTCTGAATGACCCGTTAGTTGATGCTCTTGGATCTTGCAAGAACCTCAATCTGTTCGCTGCTGCTGGTGCTGTTGCGTCTTGACCGCCCGTGTCTCCAACGTCCGTTAGTTCATCAACCAATCCGCCTATCAACGTTGCGTTCTCCGCATTCCAAGCGTGGTCTATTCCGTGTTTAGTGTAGATTGTAGTGGCAACAACTTCAACACAATCCGAAGCACTACCTCCGCTTTCATCCTCCACTATCACGCAAACCATATACGTGCCGCCAAGCGAAACAACATAGTCATAAGTGTTGTCGTTCACTTGTGTTATCTTCTGCCAATTGCCTACGTTATCAGGCACTATGAATTGATAGGTGAGGTCATCTCCTGATTGAAAATCCGTGGCCGTTGCAGTTAGTGTTATCGTATCACCAAAGTCAGGTGTTGTATCTGAAAGCGCAAGAGAAACGCTTTGAATGCCTCCTCCTCCTCCAGATGTAGGGTTACCCCCTCCTATTCCTATAGCTAAGCTCATATCACCAAAGTGCTACTATGTCAGTTGCTGCCGTGCCAGTCGCATACACCTGTAGAACTTGTATTGGCTGGAACCCTGCTGATAGCGCTGTAAACTTTACCACGTCCCCACTCGCCATCTTTACGGTCAGATCTCCAGCAACACCAACGTACAAAACACAGCCGTTCTTCTCAGCGCTTGCATATATCGTATACGATGCGCCACTTGCAAGCGTTGTGCCACCGCTGAGTGTAAGCTCAGTATCCGAGTCTACGGATGTAACTGTTGATATTGATGGAGTGTCGTTGTCAACAACAATATACCCGACTTTTACCGTTGTTAAGAATGACGCAGTAGAGTCATCTAATGCTGCTGCTATTCCGTCAGTCACCCCTGATTGTTGCACCCCATCTCCAGCAGGAATTGGTATTGTGTCGCTCGGTATTACTGGAACGGCACTTGAAACTTGTAACTTTTGATATGCCATGTCATCTTTTGCTTTGCTTGCAAAGATAACTACTTTTTATCGTATGGGAATATTCTGTTGAGTGCGTCCTTACGCGCACTGCATCCACATGGCACTCCAGTTGCCTCAGACACCTTGTCGACAACAGCCTTGATACCTGTCTTCTTTGTGAAGTTCTCCACTGTGTCCCCAAGCCCTCTGGGCTTCGATTTTTTTACAATCTTATTCATCAGTATTTACCTTTTCGTGATTTTGGTGAACTTTTTGTCGATCCGCCCTTGCCTGCCCATAGGTTCTTGCAGGCCCAGTAGCGTGCTGTGAGCTTGTCTTTTGCCGTGTCGCACTTGTGTCGTGCCTTGAATGACTTACGTGCAGCAGCTGAGTAGTTATGCCCGTATCCCTTCGCTCCGAAGTGGATGAGCTTCTCCTTGCCGCCCGAACACGCCTTTACCATCTTCTTCTTACCAGCTCGGTCGCTTGACCGAACCACGTTGCACTTCATCTTGCTCTTGTCAGCCATCAGAATATTCTTTGAAGGGTTAGTACGTGCGTGTCTATTGAGTTTGCTGGGTCAGCTGCTCCCCACTGTGCTGTTATGTCGAGCGTACTATCGGTTGTTGTGTCGAACGTGGTAGCATTGTCCTGCTCGAAGCCGATCACCTCTGGACTATTGTTTGCCGTCTTTGTGTAGTTGAACGCACCAGATGTCATTATCTCAGCTGTACCAGCTGCCCCTATCTGTCTTATCACAAATGTTATTTCCATTTGGTAAAAATTCCCAGATGTTGAAACAAGCGACATGGCCCCAGTCGTTGCAAGAATATTACCATTGTCCCTGATGTTTATTGTCAGGTTGGCATTATTCAGTGACGACAGGCTTCCTTCTAAATAGCACTTGAACGTGTTTCCCCTTACAAATCCATTTGCAGGTATTGACAAGCTACCCAGACCGTTTCCGATTACAGTAAGCTCATCAGTTGTGTTCTCTACAACAGGGCCATGCTCTATCTGAGTGAACAGACCTTTTACACCGAAGTAGTTAACCATGTCGTCAATGGTGTACGCATCACGCAGTGCGTTAGCTGTAGCCGACCCCTTGTTGACGGTCTCTACCGATGGGTCTACCCCGTGAAACTTTGTGCCCTGTGGAATATTACTCATGCCTTACTTACCCTTTTTCCCATTCCTACACGGGATTTTTCCCTCTTTTTTGAAGCGAGTTGAGATTTACTCATCTCTCCCTTTGTCTTGGGAGTCTTCTTTGATACCTTCTTTGTGGGTCTGCAGTATTCGTTCTTTCCTCCTTCCCCACATGGCTTTCCAGTCCTTGTGTCGACCCACTTCTCCTTTTGCCATCGCTTTAGCGATGTTCCCTCCTCGCCTTTTCGCACAGTACCTTTTTTCTTTCTGCACTTAGCTATCGCCTGAGATGCTCTGGCGCTTGGAAAGACCTTGTAGCTTGCTTTTACCTTTCTGTAGCAGGAGTCTTTAGGCATCAGTATCCCTTCTTCTTGGCTCGTGCCTTGAGTCTCTCTGACCTGTCGAAAAGTCGCTTCTCCTTCTTCATTCGACCCTCGTCAAGTGCGACATTGGCCTTATGCAGAACCTTCTTGCTTCTCTCCATTAGCCTTTCTGACTTCTTCTTCTTCTTTCCGCCACCGAATGTCGGTGCGAGTGGTGTGCCAAGGTCTCTCATATCAATACTTCTTTTTCTTGCTTGATTTAGGCTTCATAGCCTTCTTCACCTTTGAGGTGCATGGCTTGCTTTTTCCTTTCATCATATCTCGTATCTTTGATTGAAATACAAAGTTATGAAATCAAAAGTAAACGGAGACGACTATATGAAGTACTGGCGTGTCGTCCGAAAATGGGCGTATATCAAGTACGGCCTAAGCGTTCCAAAGCTGGAGATGCTGCTGTTTCTCTACTCAGAGGGTAAATTCTCTAAGACGCAGTTCGATGAGTACAAGCAGATCTTCTCGTTTGACACGAAGTGGTTCGAGCGCCTACGCGAACAAGGGTATATCGTGAAGTGGCGTAACCAGAAGAATGGTGAGAAGGCACTATACTGCCTTTCTGTCCAAGCAATAGGTATCATCAAGTCAATATACCGCAAGCTGAATGGAGAGGAGGCGTTCTCAGAACACCGAGACCTGTTCAAGCTTGACAACCCACGTTACAGGGACAAGGTTCTACGGAACCAGATGAAGAAAATCAATCAAGAACTACGACAACGTCCCTCTCAAGGATGATCGTATAAGGCTCGTCCTCGATGAGCATTGTATGTCCTGCGCTCTTGTCGTAGTATATCAGGTCGCCATCGCTGATAACGTCAACATTTGACCCTACCTTGACGACCTCCGCCTTGGCGTATCTGAAATTGTTAGCGTCCTCCTGAGAGAGGAGCAGACCTGACTCGGTCTTCAACTCCTCCTCAAGTTTCTGGACAACTATGTATTTATTTATCGGCTTCATAAGATCTCGCTAATGTAACAATTGCATTCGTACTTAGTATCGTCCCTGCGACAGATATTGCGTTTGTTATCGCCTCCTTGGTGACCTTCGCTGGGTCAATGACGCCCATGTGGAGCATGTCACCCACCTCACCAGTCTTTACGTTCATACCAACGCCTTCTGTCGTGTATGGAAGCGTGCTGTAGTATTTGTCGGCAGGCAGACCTGCGTTGACCATTATCTGGCGCATCGGTGTCAGCATTGCCTCCTTCATCGCGTTGGACGCTATACTGTCTCCGTCAATGACTTTAGCAAGCCCTGCAAGCGTCACACCGCCTCCTGCAACGATTCCATCTACCAGAGCTGCACGAACAGCGCAAACCGCATCGTCAACCCTGTCAAATCGCTCTTTTTGCTCCATGTCGGTCGTTCCGCCCACGTGTATCACGCCAACTCCACCTGAAAGCGATGCGATACGCTCAAGCACGAAGTCGCGCTCGCCCTTGTTCTCTGTCTCGTCATGCTGTGCCCACAGCTCGGCAATGCGCCCCTCAATAGCCTCATTGTCCTGCTCACTGTTCTCACGCATGATGATGGTCGAGTTCTTTGACGCCACGACCTTGTCTGCGTGTCCGAGGTCTCTCATCTCAATTATGCTCAGGTCGTCACCTGTCTTCTCGCTGAAGTAGGTCGCCCCGAACTTGAAGGCTATGTCCTGCATCAGCTCATGCTGACGGTAGCCGAACGATGGCGCGTCAACCACGCATAACTTCAGTCCGTTCTTGATAACATTCGCTGCCAATGTGTTCAGCACGTTCTTTGAACACGGTGCAATGATCAACAGTTTCTTCTGTTGCTGGATAACTGGCTTAAGTACGCTCTCAAGGGTGAGGATGTTCGATATCTCTATGTCAGCCACAAGGACATGCACATCCTCAAGCACACACTCATCTCTCCTCTGGTCGTTGATGAACATCGGTGTCGAGTAGCCCCTGTCCATACGCATGCCGTCAATCACCTCGCTCCACGTCTCAGATGTCTGCGAGCGACCTACCGTCACAATTCCGTTCTTCAGACCAACCTCATTGTACGTGTCAGCGATCATCTTACCAAGCGCCCTGTCGTTGTTGGCTGATATTGTAGCCACGTCAAGTAGACGTCTCTTGCTGACCTTCTTGGACATCTTGCCGATGGACTTGATCACCTCATCGCCCAGCCTGTTCAGCTCTCTTATCACCTCAACCATCGCCACTGGCTCCTCAGACGCCTCAACCTGCCGTGTCACTGACATGATGATTGCCTCGGTCAACACTATGGCGGTAGTAGTCCCGTCACCTGCATTGGTCGCTGTCCTGTCAGCAGCCTGCTTCATTATCCTCACGGCAAGGTTCTCAATAGGGTCTATCAGGTCAATGGACTTGGCTACTGTCACACCGTCCTTTGTCACGGTCATTCCAGATGTGTGGCTCTGGGACTCAATAAGCACAGTATTGCCCGATGGGCCTAATGTTGATTTGACAGCTTCTGATAGTTTGTTGATACCGTCAATGAGTCGCTGTCGTCCGTCCTCACCGAAGGCTAACTGTTTTGGTGTGTAGTCCATTTTGATTTAATTAGGGTTTGAGCAAATGTAGTAATTGTTTTCAGTTTCGCGTGTTCTCTCTTCGAGTCTTCAACCGCCTCTCCAACCTGTCCTGAAAAGAGTCCTCTATCTGTTGAACCATGTCATCATACCAATCAAGGTATCTGTCGATGCGACCCTGTATCTTTTCCCTGTCCTTATCAGTGCAAGCTTTACTCAGCTCAAACTCCTTTAATTCAACATAACTCTCCATCCTATCCTCCAGTCTATCCAGATTCAAATGATGAGCCTCCGTCATGTTCTCAATGATTCTATCTTCTTTGGTCATATTGTAAAATACCCCCGAACAGAAGAAGGCTAACCCACTTACCGCGAACGCAGTTATTGGCATCTTCTGAACGAGGGATATTATTTCTTGTGTCCATATCAGTGAGTTAGCGGAAGCAAATGTATAAAAAATTTTGTATATATCACGTGCGTGGGTATATCTGACACACCTATTATCTCTCTTTATTATTTATATATATACTCTACCTTTTTCTCATACGTATAGAGTAAAAAACGACATTTCGACACAGAACTCTGCAAACCCTTGATACACAAGGAGTTACAGCGTGACAAAAAAATGACAAACTACTTTTAATGGGTCGATTTTCGACACAAGGGGGTGAAATTGACACGTGAGATATGCTGGGGTAGTGGGTTATATATAGCATACACGCAACATACCGTCAACCGAAAGTGATATTTTTTGTTGGGGTGGGGGTCTGAAAAAGGCTGCTGCCTGTGATTTTTTTGGCGTTTTGCTGTGGCTGCTGCTAGCTATGTGGTAGCTGTGCTGTGGCTGTGGTAGCTGTGCTGCTGCGCTTCCTGCTGCTGCTGTTGGTCTCCTTTGGTAGCTGCTCTGCTGCTCCACTCCGCTGCTCTGGGATTCGATGTTGCAACATTATTTAACATAATAGTAATTATAGAGCAGTACCTGAGCACAAACTCTGGCCGTAACCGTTGGGCGCGTAAGATTCTACTCCGTAACGCATTACGATGTGATGTGATCAGGTAAGCATTTGGTCTCAATTCGCTGTGCTCTGGTATCGTCTTGGAGTTGGTCGGAATGGCCGAAATGGTTTCAAAACTTAGCGCAAGGTGAGCGCATACCTTTAATATCCCCAAGCACAAAACCAAACCAAAACCAAACAGCCCAAAAAGTATACTATTTCGCCATAATAGTTTACATTTCAAGCTAACTGCATCATTATCAGTCACTTACATCAACTAAACTCTTAGTTCATTTTCTTGTGCTTAAAAACGTCTCAGAAAAATTATTCTCATTGATTATCAAGCAGTTACGATTTTTTTTGCAGAAAAATTTGGAGCGTATTAGGTCTGTGCATTATAATTGCACCATCAAATCACAACGGAAGCACAGCAAACGCACAGCCCCACGTGATACGTTCTTTGACATACTGAAAGGTTGGCTTGCGACCTACGCTCATCACGGATGAGCAGTCATAGAGATGAATTTATAGATACCTACCATGAATTGACATGGTTAGCCAGAACGGGAGTTCGGTTCAGACCTTAGGGTGACTCAAAGCATCATGATCTCGACCTAAAGCAAGACAAATTTTATACTATTTGACTAAGGCCGTTGCTCACCAAAGTAACGGTCTATGTGTCTACAGGCCAGCCAAACCTGTACTGATGAGAACGGCATAAAAATCGAAACACAATGAAAAATTTCACAAAAAAACTAAAGCAGTTCGGAGCGAAGGTTACCCGAGTAAAGGACAATAACGGGAACTTTTACCAAGGAGTTTACAAGTATAACGGGGTTAATTTTGACGCTGTGGTTAACGATGCTGAGTGCGAGACCAAATGGTGGGAGGTTGACAAAATGGGCATTTACGGCATTACAGCAGAGAACGCTCTCTTGGTGGATGAGTTTGAAGGCTATAATACGTTTACCACTAAAAACGAGGTGATAGCAGCGCTTTGGGGGTTAGATGAAGCGATTAGCGATAACCCTAGTGATTGGACGGCTAAGTTAGACGAGCGTATAACTAGGGAGCGTAGGCTTATGGAGATGTACGCAGAAACTAGCTACCGAATTGCTAGAGTAGATAGCTTAGAGAATACTAAAAATAGAATAATCAAAAATCAATAATCATGAAAACACAATTCGAAAACTTGAACAACGCAGTAAACCTTGGACTTGTAAACCTGAACGACTTCTATTCTGTAACCTTTACAGAACATTCAATCAATCTTCAGGGCAAATTCAAGTCTGAATTGGTCAGGGCTTACGGAACCTTTGAAACAGATGCAAATGGCTTCCTATGTGCAAAGGTTACTCTTTGCGATGTTGAGTTCAAAATCACACTAACAGACTAAGCGTAAACGGTTCTTGGAGGGGTTCGATTCCCCTCTACGTTTCTAAACTTAAATTAAATACCAAATATCATGATCATAGACGAAATCTTAGAAGCAAAAGAAGGGCGATACAATGCCCGAGACTTTTACGAGTATGTAAGCGAAAGCGAGGCATTTTTCAACTCAGAATGGCCAATCTCGAGAGCAATGGACGGAGGTACGAACAAAGATGTTCAGCGTGAATTGTGCGCATACATTGACAAGAACGGCTACAATCCTGAGATAAAAACCTTTGTGAACGGTTTCACATGGGTTGACTGAAATAAAAGCGTAAATGGTTACAAGCGAGGTTCGATTCCTCGCTACGTTTCTAAACTTAAATTAAACACCAAAATCATGAACACTTACTCCAAAGAATTTGATGAGTTCGTAAAGAACCTATCTGAGCAAGAAAAACGAGCGAAATATGTTGAGGCATTCGGTATCGAGTTCGATGACCCAGCAAGAAAGCAGCATCCATTACCGTTGGACATTGCATACAAAGTAGCTTACTATTCACTTCAAAACAAAACAAAATGATCATCTACACAACAACAGACAAATGCCGCGCATTCAGCGGAGAGATTGCAACAGAAAACATGGCCGACCTTGTGTTGGTCGATGAGCTAACCTGCGAAGACCTACCATTCAAGGTAGTGAAGCGAGACCTGAACAGTGACATGCTGTTCTGCTCACTGAAGACATTAACCGAAGCTATGAACATTCTAAACCAAGGCTAAAATGAGAACAAGAAACGAAGACCTTAACCAAGCGATCAACGCAGGCATTGCCATAGGCGTGATCTTCCTAATTACACAACTACTTAACAATTTTGTGCTATAGCCGACTAACTGATGATGGGCAAGGCAGCCCGAAACCCTGAGCAGCTCAGGGTCTTAGTCTAATCAAAAAAACAAAACATGGCACAGCTACTTACACAGAACAGTAAACTAAAGAAGACGTCAAAGGCTATTGGCGCGAGGGTATTCAACTTTGGGATTCCTGCATTCACAGACCCTGAGACAGGCAAGAGAACATGTCCCTTTGCAGGGTCATGCGCCAAGTTCTGCTACGCTCAAAAGGGAGCTTACTCTTGGTCAAACGTGAAGCCTGCATTCGCTGAGCGTTACAGACGCACAAAAACAGACCAGTTCGTTAGCGACATGAACGCTGAGATTGCAAAGAAGCGAGCTGACTACGTGAGGGTTCATGATTCAGGGGACTACTACAGCCCTGAGTATATTGAGAAGTGGGTAGAGATTGCACAAAGCAACCCAGACGTGAGGTTTTACAGCTACACCAAGAGCATCCCACTGTTCAAGGGTAGAGAGCTGCCTGAGAACTTCGACATCATATTCAGCGAGGGTTCAACTGTTGACGACATGATCGACACAGAGACCGACCGACATGCTCGAATATTCAAGACAGACCAAGAGCGAATTGACGCAGGGTATGCAGACGCCATGAGCAACGACCTGATGGCGACAAAATGGTTCAACGATACAAACAAGGTAGGGTTAGTGTTTCACTGATCCTGCCACAATCTAAATAAGAATGAGAGTACGATTCAAAAAAGACAGCTCGAAAAACCACACCATGTACGAGGGAACGGAGTATGAATCAACCAGCGTAAGCATGGGCTACGGGTTCAGCACGAACATAAAGAACTGCATCAACTGGAACGACACGCCAGAGGGCGAACTTGTCGAGGCGGATGTGAACGATGCGTTCATGATCAGCGGAGTCAGGTACGTAGAGCATAAGAGAGGAAACAAATGGATAACACCTAAAATTTTAAAGAAATGAATAGAGATTGGCAACGATACAAGGATGGACGAACCGATGATGGCTTTGTTCAATTAGCAGATGTGAAATCAGTTGAGACTTACATCAGTGAGGAATTTAATATGGAAGCGAGGGTTGAAGTTATTGAGATTGGCAAGACATACCCATACAACAGAAGCAATCCATACAGCCACGACAGATACAAGGTAGAGTTCGCCAATGGTGATGTAATGCAGTTTGAGCGGCAGTATGGCAGACCTATCTGGTCGGGTAATGTTTCGTGGATAGAAAGAATTAGTTTAACATAAAAAAAGTGGACAAAATGAGAATTTTAGTAGCGTGTGAAGAATCCCAAGCAATTACAAAAGAGCTTCGTGCCTTGGGACATGAAGCATTTAGTTGTGATCTACTGCCATGTAGTGGTGGGCATCCCGAATGGCATCTACAGCAAGATGTATTTGAGGTAATTGAACAAGGGTGGGACATGATGATTGCCCATCCGCCATGCACATATCTTGCAGTTAGCGGAGCGAGATGGTTGTATAACAAAGACGGCAGCAAAAACGAGGAGCGATGGCGGAATCAAGCGGAGGCTTTGGATTTTGTACAAAGATTGATGGACGCACCTATTGACAAAATTGCAATAGAGAACCCCGTTAGCGTTATAAGCAGCCACATAAGAAAGCCAGACCAAATTGTACACCCTTGGATGTTTGGCGACAAAGCGAGTAAAAGCACTTGTTTATGGTTGAAGAACTTACCAAAACTTGAGCCAACAGATATTGTTGAGAAGGGAGAGTTCATCGAGTTCATCAGTAAGAAAGGGATCAAGAAGCGACAACCTAAATGGTACTTTGACGCATTGAAAGAAGCCAAGACACCTGCTGAGCGCAGGACTTTAAGAAGTAAAACATTCAAAGGAATGGCACAGGCAATAGCAAAACAATGGACAAAATGAAAGCACTACTCGAAACAATTGGATAACACCTAAAAACAAATAGAAATGGGATACACACACTATTGGACAATTGATAAGAAAATCAATAAGAAAGAGATTGAGAATGTTGCATACGACATGCAGCTGATTGAGCAACACCTCAAAGACGTACAACTTGGAGGATGGGACGGTGAAACAAAGGGCGTCCAGTACGATATTGTGAAACAGGGTAACAGCATGAATGTTATGGGGTTCAGGTTCAATGGATACAAGGACGGGTCTCACGAAACGTTCAGTCTAAAACTCGGAGAGGATGGATTCAACTTCTGCAAGACAGGACAGAAGCCATACGACACCGCTGTGTGCATGGTATTACTATCCTTGAAATTCCACGCACCACATGTTGAGTTGTCGTCTGATGGAGATGATGACGATTGGAGCGAAGCTAAAAAAGAATACGAAAATTTATTTCAAAACAGATGAAAACACTACTCGAAACAATGGCAGCGTCTGCGATAGCAGGCACTGTCCTACCTGCCCTGATCACTATCGTATGGGCTGCAAGCATCGGAGCGTTTGACCTCGTTGAGGTACTACAGGCTCCACTTGTCATGATCGTCAACACATTCGCTGTTGCGATCACATTCATCACGGTCGGACTGATAAAAGGAGACGCTGTATGATATACCAAGGACAGTTCAGGACGGACAGAGCGACCATGTGTCGCCTGTTCGGACAGCCTGACGAGAACAACACCTACCTGCTCGACATCAACGGACGCAGGGCAAAGGTGTACAGCAAACATGGTAACACATGGACGGTAGAGGCTGAGAACTACCGAACATATTCAAGACTAATAACTAAAATTCAAATTGATGAAAGCAATAATTGAGAGAGACCAGTGGGCAGAAAGCCCTCGCACAGCGTTTGACAACCTGTCAACATTCATATTCCTTGGCAAGCACAGTAACCTTGGAGATAAGCACGACCTACACGGAGACTTTGGGAGCTTCAAAGGTCATGAGAAGGCAATAAGAAAGGCATACGATGTAGCTGTACTGATGCCAGTGTACGCATACATTCACAGCGGCATGACCATAAGCACAGAACCGTTCAGCTGCCCTTGGGATTCTGGACAGTTAGGCTTCGCAATCGTAACAAAGCAAGCGATCAGAGAGAACTTCGGAACCAAGAGAGTTCTTAAGAGACACATTGAGACAGCAAAAGAATGTCTTGTGGCCGAGGTCGAGGAGCTGGACAAGTATATCAGTGGAGACGTGTACAGCGTTTCCATATACGATGGAGACGAGTACGTTGACGGATGCTCAGGGTACTACGACCTCGAGCAAGCAAAGAGTGAGATACCTGATTATGTAACTGAAATAGAAGAGAACTTATGAAAACTTACCTACCACTATTCACAGGATTCTACAGCACCATATGGGAGATGGACGACAGCTACCTCATCGAGGAGATGGACGTGGACAT
>Ga0208427_1001113_pt1 | contig 11521 bp, 22 predicted proteins | sample DEB08_DNA_FD_184532 | JGI IMG/M metagenome (GOLD analysis project Ga0208427, IMG submission 184532) | Aqueous microbial communities from the Delaware River and Bay under freshwater to marine salinity gradient to study organic matter... | ecosystem: Environmental > Aquatic > Marine > Coastal ...
ATTTAAAGGCTAAAAAACTTGCAGTTGAGCAAGATTATAGGTTAGATAAAAAAAGGCTTAAAAACCTACTTAAAATGGGCGAGAAGGTGGACGAAGCCGAGATTAAAGCCTATAAAAGAGAAGTTCAACAGCTTAAGACTACTTTAGCAACTCTAAGAAAGGGTGTAGAGTCAAGGGATAAAAAAATTAAATCTCAAGGTCAGGAGCTAAGAATGAGAGCCACAGAGATTAGCAGATTAAAAAAAGCAGTTGCAAATTCACTTTTAAGGAAAAGAAAATAATGGATTTTTTTGATAAAAAGAATGAATTTATTAATTCACTAGAACTAAGTGAGCAAATTAAATTTGAACTAAGAAACAAGCGATTTACACCATTTTTTAAGCAAGTATTAGAGCAAATTTCAAAGCCTAAAATCAAATATAAATATGACACAAGAATCGTTTACAAGGATAAACCTTGCCTATGTGAGAGAACCATGAGACAAGTTCAATCAGTTGCTAAAGTCTGCTTAAAGACAGGTGATGTGATTGAGAGGTTCGCAAGTATTAACGATGGAGCTAAATCTGTCAATGGTGGTCACTCCGCTATTATCGGTGTATTAAAAGGCACAGGCAAAAGTGCTTATGGTTATTTTTGGAAAAAAATTGATAGACTCAAGGTCTGTCCATCTTGCAAAGAATTAAAAGAAATTGCAGAATTTAGAGAAGAGCAAGTCAATGGAAAACCTAAAATCGGAGGCTATTGCTTTCCTTGTGAAGCTAAAAAGAATAAGTTTCACGAGACCAAAAGACACTTCATTAAGAGTGGTTTTGAAAAGAAAGAATCGGAAAAACTAGCTAACAAATGCATAGAACTTTTACCTAGAATAAAGGACAGACAATTTTTACCATTTCTTAGAGAAGTGGCAAAAAATGGAATTGACAAGGCTTTAAAGGAGTATAAAAAATGAGTTTAGGCACAGGCGAATGCCATCACGGATTACCAAGGAATCAAGACTGCCAACTTTGTTTTGATGAGGTCAAGGCAAGAAAAGAAAGCCAAGTTTTAAGACCTATGACGGAAATAGAAATCTTTTGCTTGGCGAATCCATCGGTTGTTTTTCGCTTTTTTGATGGTGAAAAGCATATATTTTTTACAGAAATGGACTGCACGCTTGCAAAAGCAAAGCTGACTTGGATTCCATTAAGTATGTTAAACTTTTATGTCGCAAAAGGTTTTAAATACCTTTCAGAAATACCAAACGAACATTGGAGAGGATTTGAAAAATGAGTATCGTATGCCCAACTTGTAGAGAAGTACAAGTCAGAAAACAGACAGAAGAGTGCAGGAATTGCTACACAGAGAGCTTAAAAGAGTTCTCAGAGCAATTACTAGGCAGAGATGTACAATTTACACCACAATGGACAAACGAGGATTTAACAAGTGGACAAATTTACTAGAGATGGAATAACTTTTACAAGAATCCAGGAGAGCGATGCAGGACTTATATATCAATTTGAAGTATATCGCAGACAAAAGTATCTAGTTTTTCAAAAGCGTTTTGCTTATGGTAATTTGCTAATACCAAATAAGACAGCATCTTGGAACTTTACTTTTAATCGATATGAAGATGCAATGAGGAAGTTTAACTCTTTAAAAAAAGCAAAAAATAAGTTATAATTACACCAAACAAGGTCTGCTAAACTTTTGTTAAAAATTATAAGTTTTAAATGGGATAAAAGCAATTTGCTTTCTTGTGTAGTTTCTTAGCAGACCTGCTGCACAAGTTCCCAATTTTTTATAAGGTCTGCTATGAATAATAAGTTTGAAGTCAAAGTTAATCGCCCACCTTTTGCTATGGTTAGCAAGTTTATATTTGATTATATCACAGACGCAAACGCTATAAAGCTCTATTTAGGTCTTTACACTTGGGCGGATGGTCAAGGTAATTGCTATCCTACATTCTCTCAGATTGAAGAGCGTATTAAGATGTCAAGAGCTACTATCTCAAAGTCTATTAATATTCTAAAAAGAGAAGGTCTTTTGGTTGTTAAAAAGGGAAAGAAAACAGGCAACCTAAAGGCAAATAATATTTATCAACTAGAAACAAATTTGAACAAAAAAGAGACCTCTGCCCCTAGTTCAAATTTTAAACTAGAAGATGATTTCCCTAGTTCAAATTCTAAACTAGAGCCTAGTTCAAATTCTAAACTTTCCCTAGTTCAAGAATTGAACTATAATAAGAATCAATTAATGATAATCAATAATAATAATCAAGAGAGGTTAAAAACCTCTAAACCCTTCTTTGAAAACCTTGATAAAAAGGAATTTATTAAACAAGCTAAAAAGGACAATAAACTTTGTGAAAGATGGTTAGGTCAAAAGCTAAAAGGATTCACAGAACAATATCCGAGAGATTTCCTAAAATACTACTACGAGCAATTAACATATACCGATGATATGCAAGAAGTATCAAAGCTAATGACCTATTTTAGAAAAAACAATACTTTCGGCATTGGCAACTCTTTAGCAAATTGGTTTAAGAACTGGAAGCCCATTAATAACCAAGCCAACGCTACAAAGACTTTTGCTCAGCTTGAGCGAGAAGATTATAGGCAACAAATGAAAAGAATCCAAGAAACATACGATAGCTTTGACGATATGCTTTTGAATGAGGTTACAAGTTATGAATAAGATAGTAGAATTTGCGAAAGTAATTTATGCAGAACTTGTTAGAACATTGACTATTGAGGGATTATCTAGCAAAATTGATGAAGAGAAATTAAAAAATCAATCTATGGCAATGGCGAATGAGCTTTCAAGTCAATTGCCTAGCTTAGTCCTTCAAGACCTTACAGATGTTTTACCATTAACTAGAAAGCATCACGGAAAAATAACTTATTTCTTTATCGTGAAAACCCTTGAATCTAGGGATTGGCTACAACATCAAAGAGAATTGTATCTTGAACGATCAAAAAACACAATGTTACCAAATCAATCAGAGATACCGACCCAAGAATGGAAGGATGTGTTTTTTAAGTGGAATGATATTAAAGGCGCCGATTATCCTCTATTTGGTAATCCTCAAGATTGGAAAAGGCATATTGAAGAGATTAATGTAGTTTCCATAATTGATACAATTGTAAACAATTGGAAGAATGGCGGTAATCTTGAAGATTTATGCAGAAGCCAAACAATAAGAGGCGGTATTAGGTGAAGTTTCCAAAAGTTAAAGTTAAAAGGGATTTAGCAAATGTTAAAAAATATGCAGAGAATCACGAGCTTTGTCAGGTATGCGGTGCGGTGGCTGTTGATGTTCATCATATCGTTTTTCGCTCTAGGGGTGGCGATGATTCTGACAATAATCTCGTTGCCCTTTGTAGGGTATGTCATAGTGAAGCGCACGGAATCAACTCAAGAGAAGTTAGAGAGGAACTATTTAGAATCAAAGGTACTTGTGGGCTACGAGGTTGACTTTAAAGGTTTTGATGGTTCGTCCAATGTCACAGGTAAGATATTTTGTGAAACTGATTGCGAAATGGAAGCACGAATGCAGACGATAGAGCAGTTTGGGTGGCTCTATGATTTTGAGATTGAAGGGGTAAAATATGAAACTAACAGATAAGATAGACTTGCGAAATTGCGATAATATGGAGCTAATGGCTGAGTATCCTGATAATTATTTTGATTTAGCGATTGTAGACCCTCCTTATGGAATAAAATATGATGGTGCAAAACAGACAATCGGAAAAAATGGAGGGCGAAAGGCTCACGAGTTCAAGGGTTGGGATAGCTCAATACCAAAAAAAGAATATTTTGATGAGCTTTTTAGGGTATCTAAAAATCAAATTATTTGGGGCGCTAATTATATGGTTGAGTATTTAAAGCCATCAATGGGGTGGATTGTTTGGAGAAAGGATAGAGGCAATTTTAGTTCAAGCGATGCAGAGTTGGCTTATACTTCATTTAATAGGGCATTAAGAGAATACACAAAAAACCCGTTGGTTTTGGTGAGAGAAGGAGGCACTATACACCCAACGCAGAAACCTGTTTGCCTTTATAAATGGCTACTCCACAATTACGCCAAAGAGGGCGATAAAATCTTAGACACGCATTTAGGTTCAGGTTCAATAGCAGTAGCTTGTCACGAAATGGGTTTTGAACTAGTGGGATGTGAACTAGACAAGGATTATTACAACCTGATGCTAGAACGCTTTGAGCGTGACACGGCTCAATATAACTTTTTATTGGAGATGTAATGATAAAAACAAGTATCCACAGAGGTGCTATTGTAATGACCGACAAGCTCAGAGAGTTGATTCAGGTACACGAAGGTCAAGAAGTGCTAGTTGAGATTAACAAGCTACCTCTAAAGCGGTCATTGGCTCAAAATAAATACTACTGGTCTTGTATAGTTCCTGCTTTTAGGCAATTGTGGAACGATGCTTTAGGGGGTATTACAAAGGAGATGGCTCACGATATGTTAAGGGCTAACTTCTTACCTTTAGAGATAAAAAGCCCAAAGACGGGCGAGGTGGTCAAAATAAGTAAAAGCACTACAGAACTAAGCACGAAGGAATTTGGCGAATATATAGAGGCTTGTGGGTATTATTACTTAATGGAGACAGGCGAGGAAATAGCAAAACCAAATTTTTTAGAATAAATCTTTGATAATTATCAAAAAATATATAGCTTTTGCATAGCGACAACAAAAAGGAAGTATTATGAGCTTTATGATTAAAAAACTAAATAACCAAATCTTAGTAGAATTTAACCTAGAGGGAATAAGGTCCTCTATGGTGTTAGACTCTATCTTAGAGGTAATTCCTAGCTTAGAAGCGATTAGAAACGGAGCTAGATAGATGCTTAAATATGTAAACAATGGCAAACTACTTTGCAAATAATTATATTTTAAAAGAAACGAGAACTATATGAAACTGACCTCCCTCCTTATGTTGTCGTTATCTAAGAAAAGTGGAGGTTGCCCTTCTTTAAGGGCTATAAACTTACCGCTTGCCCCTCAATTCTCCCTAAAAGACTCAATCTTATGAGGGGCAGGCGAATTAACGAAATAGAGCTAGAAGATGACCCAAGATTAAACCTTTATACTCTTCTAGCTCTCAATGGGATAAAACCAACACAAAAGCAAAGATTTTTTATCAACAATATGGAAAACTACGACCTGATTGAAAATATTTTAGAGATAATTAAAAAAAGTTAATTTTTTTATTGAAAACCTATTAAATATTTAATAATTTATAAAGAACGACAACAAAGGAGAATATCGTGAATAAAAACCCAATTTTTACAGGCAAAGAATACGAAGAGAGAGCATTGCGCTCTTTTCAACAAGGGCGAGAGTCTGCTTACAATGAAGTATTAGAGTTTATAACCAAAAGCTCAGATTATGAGTTTAAAGAAAGATTAATCGAAAAGCTTGATAAGTTAATTCAAGCTAACAAAGGAGCGTTATAATGGATCATCAAAGATTTTTAGAAAGACCATATGAGAGCGATGGCTACGAAGATTACCTATACGAGCAACTGGACAAATGGTGTCAAGATTACGCTTTAATTGAAGGCGATTCATATGATGACAAAAACGCCATCTTTTGTGATGACGAGAGAGTGTTTAGAATTACGGATTATTACCTAGATGACGATAAGGATTTAGTAGTTAATACGGAAGAAGTAGATGAAGATGTGCTTATTAAACTTGTAATCAAGGCTTATTGGTAGAAGAATGAAACTAATAAACATACCTAGGGAATTTCCTTCTCAAAATGTTTATAAATCAATCGTGAAGGCATATTTTGTAAAAACTATGCAGCACGAATATAAGCAATTTGAGACATTAAAAGAAGCTAGATCTTATGCAAAAACAAAGGGCGATTTTATTTTCAAGGTAGAGCGAACACAAATAACAATAGACGAGTTTGAGTTTGTGCAAAGAATGAAAGGTTTTTGAATGAAATATTATGTAATCAAACAAAAGCGAGAAGTATTTGGCAATGTAGTGTGGCACACACTAGCTGAGTACGCTAGTAAAAGACTTGCAGTTGCTTCTTTCAAAAGAATAAACCCTAAGGAACATTACAAATTGATTAAAGTGAAAGAGACTGAGGTAGAAGAATGAGCGAATACAAAGAACTAAATATTAACGACTTGCAAGAGATTGAGGTTAGGAATGACAAAGACCTGCCTTGGGAGCGAAGGAGGTTAATTAAAATTACGGATGATGGCAGGGCGTTGTGCTTTGCGCTTAAATTTCTTGATAGTTACTTTTGGAAATACCACCGAGAAATAAAAGAATCAAAAAAAAGAGAAATGACACCATTTGAGGCGAAGGTGTGGTGCGATGAAAATGAAGCTCAGATGGTTAATTATGCGGATGAAGAAAGAGTCCTAATAAACTATGCTATTCGTAGCGATGGGGGTATTTTCCGATATATCCCTAACTCAAAAATCAAAGCCTTAAAAGGTAAAATCACTTGGGATGATTGTGAAGAGTTCCCAATGATGGAGGACGAAGAATGAAATATTTAATGATACTTTCAACAATTCTACTATTTGCTTGTGAAAATACAGAACTTTCAGATTATCGCTGTAATCAATCACAATTAAAACAATTAAAGCAGGAATTTGATGCTTGTATAAGTACGGAGTTTTATAAATCATTTTGCTATGAACAACTAAGAAAAGCGTATTGCGAAAAGATTGAAGAGGGCGAAGAATGAACCACGATAAACACTATTCAAGCAAGGCGATTGAACCTATTGAGGTGATAGAAGAAACCATTAAACGATTAGATGGTAAACTAGACCCAATTAACGCCTATAATGTAGCTCAGAGCTTAAAGTATATCCTAAGAGCAGGGCTAAAAGAGGGTGAATCCGTAGAGAAGGATTTAGACAAGGCTCTAAACTATCTCACAAGGGGTGTTACAGGCAAATGGCGAGGTGAAGAATGAAAGATGGAGATAAGTATTTATTAACCTATCGTGAGGATATTAACTGTTTAGTTGATGAGTCAGGTGAAAAAGTTGTTTTTATGGGCGTAAAAGATATGAATAAAACAATGAGAGCCATATACAAGCACTTAGGTTTTAAGTTCACAGAACAAGAATAAATTTATATTTAAACAAAAGAAGGTTTTAATATGAATAATCTAAGCCCCAAGCAAGAGAAATTCTGCCAAGAGTACATTAACACAGGCAACGCAACTCAGTCTTATATCAATGCAGGATATAGCAAGACAGGAGCAGATGCAGGAGCTTCTCGCCTGTTAGGTAATGTTAGTATAAAGGATAGACTAGAAGAACTCAAAGCAGAAGCTCAAAAGGAGTTCAAAGTTGATAGGAAATTTCTTTATGATGGCTATATGGAACTAATAGAGAAACACAAGGATTTAACGCCAGCAGTCGCTAAAGGTTCTTATGATTCTATTGCAAAGATGTTTGGGTTAAACGAAGCCGAAAAGGTAGAGTTGTCAGGTAAGATAGAAGGGTTTAAAATCGTACTAGATGAAGGAGATTAAGCTATTCAAGAAGCAGATTGAAGCCTATAAGCTATTAACAGACAATAGTACTAATGAGGTATTATACGGCGGGGGAAGTAGAGGAGGCAAATCTTGGCTTGGTAATTTATGGATAATGCTTGAAACCTTCAATAAGCCTAAATCTTCTTATATGATAGCAAGGGCAAACTTCACAGACCTACGAGACACCACACTAGCAACTTTTCACAAGGTCATAAATCACTATGGAGTAGCAGAGCATTTTACCTTCAACGCCCAAACAAACTACGCTTATAATATCGCAACAGGCTCAAAGATTAAGTTTAGAGAGATGGGCTGGTATCCTTCAGACCCCGAATACAACAGAATCGGCTCTTATGAGCTTACAGGCGTTTTTCTTGATGAAGCACAAGAGATAAAGAAGAAAGCGGTAGATGTCCTTAGAGGGCGTTTTTCAGAGCTTAAAGGCGATGGTTGGGAGTCAATTCCTAAGATGTTCTATTCTTGTAACCCCGCAAAAAATTGGATAATGCAAGATTTTGTCAAACCTTTTGACGAGGGGCGACTAGAAAGCGATAAGGCTTTTGTCAGGTCACTTGTAACAGATAACCCGCATATCTCAGAAGCCTACATTGAGAACTTGCGAAAAGCCGACAAGGTGACTAGAGAACGCCTTTTATTTGGCAACTTCTACTATGACGATGACCCCGCAAAACTAATTGAGTATGACAAGATTTTAGACCTTTACGAGAATACTCAAGTGCCAAGCGGAAGCAAATATATAACCGCAGATATAGCCACGAAGGGAAGCGATAGGTTCGTTTTATGCGTTTGGGACGGCTTAAGGCTTATTAAAATCTACTCAGAGGCGAAAAGTACAGGCTTGGGTATTATTGAGAAGATTAAAGAGTTCAAAAATAAATATGGCGTTCCCAATTCCAATATATGCTATGACGCTGATGGTGTAGGCGGTGGCTTGAGTGGATTCTTAGCCAATACGATAGAATTTAAGAACGGATCGAAAGCAAAAGCGGGCGAGAACTTCAATCACTTAAAAAGCCAATGTTATTTTAAATTAGCTGATTATGTAAACGAGGGCAAGATATGGGTAGTAGACGATACATACCAAGACAAGCTCAACGAAGAGCTAGAGTATATCAAGCGGGATAATGTAGACAAAGATGGAAAGCTCTCCATATTACCTAAAGACAAGGTGAAAGAGTTACTAGGAAGATCACCTGACTACTCAGATGCGTTGATGATGCGTATGTATTGGGAAGTTAGCGGTAAGATTCAAACTTTTAACCCTAGATTTTTTTAAATTTATTATAAACAAGGGCTATAAGGATTTTATAAGATGGCAGAAGAAACAACAAACGACAGGTATAATATTTACCCTTGGAGAGATGGTGACTGGACTAATGTCACCCTAGAAGCAAATAAATATCGCTTTTTAGAGGATTCGCTTCTAGGTACAGGTGGCTATCGTAATGGATGGTATTTGGTTCCACACAAGCGAGAAGATCAGAATGATTTAAACATTCGCAAATCTAAAGCGTACTTTTCAAACCAATATAGACCTATTTGGCAGGCTCACCATAAACCTATTTTCAAGAATGAAGCTACTAGGACGATAGTTGAGAACCCTCCACAAGCCTATACAGACCTGTATAATGTTTTTTTATACAATGCAGATGGCAAAGCTAACTCACTTCAAAGTTTTATGGAACAGGGCGCAGGAACTACTAAAAACAAGGGTGTATCTTTCTTGGTGATGAATAATGACACCGAGATAAACGCAACAATTGAAGATGTGATTAACTCAAGAAGTGGTGTGCCTTATGTGTTTGAAATCTCACCTGATATGGTTTACTCTTATGAGCAGGATTCTTTTGGGAACCTAACTAGCTTGAAGTGGTGGCAGCAAAAAGACACCTTAACCTTTGACCAATTTGGAAACCCTAACAGCTTATTGTTGTCAGAGCCTATTGGCAGCGGGTCATTTGAAAAAATCATAGTTGGAGTAGATGCCAACGAGTGGGCGGTTTATGACTCAAGCGGTGCGAACAAGATTCAATCTTTCCCAAATGTTATTGATGAAATCCCAGTTGTCAGATTAGTAGCAGAACCAAGCGATGAAGTAATCCCTGAAAGCTCTCTATATTCAGTCGCAAGGATTCAACACAGGATTTACAACTTAGCTTCAATTATTACGGATATATCGGACAATCAAGCATTCTCAATCTTGACTATGCCAATGACTGCTAATAGTGGTGTAGATTATGGCACTACTAAAGGTTTGGGCTATCCAAGTGATTCAAGTAGAAGTCCTGAGTTCATATCACCTGACGCACAACAGCTTAAGACCTTGACAGAGCTATACCACTCCTTAATCAATGAGATGTATCAAGCGGGCGTAGTGAGTCACCTTCAAAGATTCCAACAGAGTGCAGAATCCAAGGAGATTGACAGAGAGCGACTTAATGACCTCTTAGGCACTTTTAAAAGGCAAATAGAACAAGCAGAAAAGCAATTGATGCGTTTATTCGGGTTATTTGTTGGCTTTGATTATGAGTATAGTGTAACCTATTCAGATGATTTCGGGGTATCTACTTTAAACGAAAAAGCCGATATGTTCTTAAAGCTAATGTCTAGCGGTATCTCAACAACTTTTGCAACGGAACTAGAAAAGCAACTTGCTTCTAAATCACTTGATTTTGAAGATGAGGAAATGAGGCTAGAACTCTTAGAGAAGATTGAAACCGAGAGAGATTCAATTCGTAATCAACAAGCTATTGAGAATCAATTTTAATGGCTAACCAAAGGCAGATAAACGAGAAGATAGAAGAGCTCATAAAAGGCTTTGACATTTCTTATGGTAGAGCGGTCGCTCCCTTTACAAAATGGCTACTAGAACAACTAAAAGACCCACAAGGGCGAACAACTCGCCAAATAGTTAATGAAGGTTGGGAAAAGTTTGAAGTTTCAAGTGCCATTGAGGGTGTGATCGTCTCTACAACTGCTACAAGTGCGACTATTCAAATACTAGCGCAAGACCCTGAAGCTATTGTTAATCAAAAGAAGCTAATCACCAAGCTAAAGACAGAGCCTTGGGCGGGTGATGGCGTTAATCTTAATTCAAGAATGGCTAAAGGCAACACTAAAACAAAGCAATTTATCACAAGAAGCGTTAAAGAAAATTTTAAGTGGGTTCGTGATTATGAGGACAATTTCAAAGAGCTTCAAAGGTTAGTTTTAACAAATGGCAAGGTAGATGAGTCTATTCTGCGTAAACAAGTCCGAGAAATGACGAGAGAGATTCGCACGAGTGGATTTAGTAGAGATTTTGAGAAAGAACTAGCTAGGCTTGAGAATGATATTAAAACACTTTCAGAGATGAATTACACCACAAGCGACACGAAAAAGGCATATAAAAGGTTTATGCGAGGTGTTAAGGGTAAAGAGCTAGAAGCCTTTGAGAAAGCGGTAGAGGAAGCAGTCAAAAAGAAGTCTAAGTATATTGCAAGGCGAATTGCACGAACAGAACAAGCTAGGGCGAGTACAGAAGCCTATATCCTTATGACTCAAAACGACGATGACCTGCAATACTACAAATGGAACCTGGACGCATCCCACAAGATACTAGATATTTGCGACGTAAATGCAGGGGCAGACTTTGGGCTAGGGCGAGGTGTTTACCCTAAAGACAAATTACCAAGTTTACCAGCTCACCCTCATTGTATTTGCTTTCTTACCGAATACTATCCAAGAGAAGAGATTAATCCAAGTGATTTTGACTACTCTAAGGGTGGCAATGAGTATTTAAGCAAACTTTCAAGGCGAAAGCAGAACGAAATCCTTACAAGCAAGGCTAGGGGCGATCAATTCAGAAAAGGCGAAAATTGGAACAACGCCATAAGAACTATTGAGGGCAATTCTCAAGTAAAAGACCCTAAAGTAAGGTTCAAAGAAGCCATCACTTCAAAATATTTGTAATTATTTTCACTTTATTTTAAAAAATGGTTGTA
>Ga0208427_1001114_pt1 | contig 11521 bp, 22 predicted proteins | sample DEB08_DNA_FD_184532 | JGI IMG/M metagenome (GOLD analysis project Ga0208427, IMG submission 184532) | Aqueous microbial communities from the Delaware River and Bay under freshwater to marine salinity gradient to study organic matter... | ecosystem: Environmental > Aquatic > Marine > Coastal ...
GGTCTTGTGTGCTAACTTGCTTAGCCCACAAGTCCTAGAAGGTTACTGGGAGGTTTATCAGAAGGTTACTATGGAGTTACTAGAAGATTTAATTCTCAATAATAAAGACTTATTGAGAATAAAAAAAGTCTTTATTTATATTTAATTTTATATTAATCTACTGCATTGTATGCAATCAAAAAAGGGAAGCATTCTATAAATAAAGTCAAGCATACAATCATAACATGGCAATAGGAACAATATATCTCATCATCAATAAGGTCAATGGACACAAATACGTCGGACAGACAACTCAAACCGTGAATAACAGATGGAAACAACATATTGATGAATCTAGACGCATGAGTCCATATCCATTACATCGTGCTATGAGAAAGCACGGAAATCACAACTTTATGATAAGAGAATTAGAAGAATGTGATGTGAATAAGTTAGATGAAAGAGAACAATATTTTATTAAAGAATATAATACCTTTGAAAGTGCAGAAGGATATAATGCTACATCAGGTGGTAATAGACCTATCCTTAGTCAAGAAACAAAAGATAAACTATCAGATATAAAATCAAAACAAATTAATACTGAAGAACATAACGATAATATTAGTTCTTCTATGAAAGAATCACTATCTAATAATAAATGGGGATTTCATTTAGAAGAAAATCGTGGTAATGGTAAACATTTTAGAGCACAACTTATGAGTGTTAATATAGAAACGGGAGAAGAAAGAATATGGGAGAGTGCAAGTGAAGCTGCAATAGAATTAACTGATAATAGAAAGAAATGTGGTAATATTATTCGTGCGGCAGATAATGGATACAAAGCATACGGTTACTTATGGAAGAGATTAGAACCATCCAAACGTCATACAAGTGTATATGGTATCCATAAAATCAACTGGTTAAGAACACCCACGTATAAAAGTATTAGTGAAGCAGTTCGTATTCATGGTGGAGATAGAAGTGATAGTGGTTTAAGAAAATCATTAAACAATCCCCGTAAGTATAGTTGGAAAGGTTTTTATTGGTATAAGGAATAAGTTACCACTATCGATGTTCTTAAGTATCTTCTTCATTTCTTCGGTTCTTGACATATTCAAGATCTTTCCAATATTGTGAATGACAAACTACAAGTATATGTGTCTTCTTATGTTTAGATACTAATTCATCTGGCTTATCCTTTGTTCCAACTTCAATTGTAATATATTGCGGACACTTGAAATACACCCACCCTTCATCAATAAAGTGTTTCCGTTTCCATATAACATAATCATCTATTTCTGGTACATACATTGTTCTAATGGTGTGAGTTTGAGTTGCATTGCACTATAAGGAGTTGTATCTTCAATTCTGACTATGGCACCAACTTTCTTTGAATCGATGGGAGCATAATACTCTTTCTTCTTTGATGAATAGAATCCCCAGATTGATTTAGGAGGTGTATCTGTATAAGAAAACTCCCCGTGATTAACAATCCAAATAGCATATACATGACGCTTGAACTGTTGAATCTCATAAGAATAACCTTTTGGGGATTGATGTGGAAATTCAATCATAAAATTCGAGTAATCATAATTCGTTGTGGTGAAACACCATCATTTATCAGTGAATCATATTGCTTCTTACATTGTTCTTGTGTAAGGTTTGTTTGAATCAATACCCATCCTGTTGTGTATTCTTTTTCAATCTTATAAAGATTTGGTTGATTTTCTTTAATCGTAAAACCTTGTGCCATTTGATTAAGTACAGAATACATCTATTATACCAGATTCATGTTCTTCTGCCAACTTTAACTTCGTCGCATTGATAATCTTTTCCATCATTAAATGTCCATAATCACTTTCCAATTGCTCCTCATTTGAAAGAATATCAAATGCATCCTGATCACTCTCCGCAATTAATGTGATCAATCCACCATACTCTGATACAGGAAATGGTACCCAATAATCAAGAATATAAAGAAATTTGTCGTTGGAGTTCATAATAAACTGATGTAAGTCTTAAATTTAAATATTGCTCATATGGATTATTTTCTAATAAACTTATTAGATTTGAAACTTGCTGTTGGGCAATCACTAACTTCTCTTTCTCTTTCACAAAAACTCCTGCATCAAATAATCAACCGGTAACTCCATCTTTGCAGCAGTGTTCTCTAGAAATTCATCCAGAACTTCAGGTGCATCCTCCTTTACAATTTCATACCATGAATACCACAGAGTAGGATTCGTCATCGGTGTGATAGCAGTCATCAGTACAAATCTCCGGTTTCGTTGTTGATCAGTTCCTTGAGTTGTTCGGCAGTCTCTTGCAAACAAGAACGTGCATAACCAGCGGCATAAGGATAACCTTGCTCCGCATTCTCAGGTGCAGTATAACATACCTTAACCGCATTCTCAAGTCTCTCTATCAGATACTCAAGACGTTCAACTGAAATGCTTTTCATTTTCATACTGTCAGTGGTTGCTTGAAATAAAGTCCGGCACATTGCATCATATCAATCAATGTGCTCTGAATCTTCTCTAGTTCTTCTGCATCAACATCAGATTCCCAAAAGTCAACTATATCAAACTCATTAAAATCAACCGCACCTCCTTGAAGTATTGGAGCACAGAAAAGTTCTCCTTCACTACAAATCGTATAAACACATTCATGTCCCTCAACAGTCAGAAATACACCAGAAAAATTCACGTTCATGAGAAAAGAGAGAGTTGTTCGAAGTGTAGATGATCACAGCATGAATCATCATCCTGTAAATCAATCATGTCAGTGTCAACATGAGAAAGGAGTTTGCCAAACAGAAAGTCAACAAACTCCTTGTTTTTTTCAGCAGTAGACGGGAGAATAGTCATCACCTTTGTATTCTTCAAGATTGAAATCAATAACAGTCGCACCATTGGCAAGATACTGATTGATGTCATACATTGCATCAGACTTGGTGCGGGTGGTGAAAGAAGTCATCTGCTGAGAAATCTCTTCAGTGGGGTGCCAGATGACACGTTTCACAAAACGCTTACCGGTGCCAACGGGATAAAAATCAACTTGAGTGGCAGAAGTCTGGAGTTGCATGGGGTGTCTTGCGTTGATGAACTTATTATAGAGCAGAAAGGGGTCAACGGATGTCCCCATGGACCACTACGTCAGCTGGCACACGGGAGACGGTGTATCGAAGGATCTGACCATCAAACTGACGCCATGCTTCCACAGTCTCATTCACCATGCGATTGTGCTGACGGTCGGCACCCTTGGCAGTCTTACAACGCTTGGCACTGCGGAAATAGATGATGGGTTGCACTGCATCCTTGGTGTCGATCTCAACCTTGTAGAAAACGTGAGTGTTGCCCATGGAGTGTCTCCCTGTCGATGCTCTTATTATAGGGCAGAGTGGGGCAGAGTCAGGGGCAGAGTGGACAGTTTAGAAGGTGGCACAGTAATACTTGTCTAATAACCATCTAATCTCTAAAAATGATATACGTTTTCGATACTTACCTGATGCCATAGGAGACTTAAAACTGGTAATAAAGAAATCTTTAGTTTCTTCACGCCATTGATTGATTAACTCATTGATTGCGGGCAGATCTTCGGGTCGTAGCATTTCCGATAATATAGGGAAATGATTACGGTTGGTAGTTTTACATATACCTTCTGCATTTACCAGTGATGGTATATCACTTTCTTGTAACATACGCAAATGAATGTTATTTTGCATATTGGTGTCAATTCCATTGACCAGGACGGGTGCTAGGTCAGGAGGGTTGAAAATGCAAGGAAAATGAGTTTTTATAGGTGTGTTGTTAGGATTTAGGTAGATTTCTTTACCATTAACAAATGTGCGAGTTCTATTTACTTTCTTTGGTACAAAGTAAGCAACACCAACTGGTGCATCAGTATCTGAAAACAACTTCATATCAAATTTGTCCCAGGCGTACAACCTATCTTTGAATAGTTTCTGATTCCAGAATGTGCTAGGAATAATTGCAGCAACATAATCACAATGATCTAAGCACTGTTGTAGTGCATCAAGGTATAGATCTTCATGAGTTAGATTAACAGGTAGTTTTTTCCGTGATACAACTGTCTTCGCAAGATATGGAGGATTAGTGACACAAACTCTATAACCAGTAGGGAAATCTTTCAGTGTGTCCTGTTGTTCAACTTCTGGATGATTTGGTTCTAGGTCATATCCTTTCCAATCACGATTGATGTATGAAAAAAGATGTCCAGCACCTGCAAATGGTTCTAGAATAGTCTCATCCTCGGGAACCATATTGAACCAGGCATTGAAGGCATCTGAAATAGAAAAGGGGTCAGTTGTTGTATAGAACTGACCCAGGAGTTGTTTGTTCATGGAATTTGTTTGATAAATGAGTTCAGTTAATACTAAGACGTTGTTGAAACTCAACGTGATTAACAACCCAGACGTTGCCATTATCAAATCGTTGCTTCAGTTCATTATACTTCTTATCAAGATCTGTGTCAATCAGGATGACATAGATTTTATCACTTTCTCCATATTGTTGTGCCCAATTGCCGAAACTTGCTGCTTCGTGGAACACATTATCTTGATGTCCACCTTCACCAAACACAATTTTGGCAAAGATATATCCATGAACCTTACCAGAGATTTTACCATCAATAGACTTAAGGCACTCATATTTGCCAAGTCCATTCTCTTGAAGCAGTTTATATTCTTCCTTGGTAAGAAGTTTAGGGCTGTCGATAAGAGGACGAAGATCCTGATTATTAAGAGGTTCTACATTGATGCCCTTTTGAGAGGTAAATTTGTTGATCTCATTGAGGACATGATGCTCATCTTTCGATCCTTGACGGGAAGAAAGAATTGCAATGTTATTGGCAACCATCATAGCATCACGATAGTTTCCTTTGCAAGATTGATAAACTTCATCGCGAGTTTCACCCAGTCGATTACACAAACGATCTAGTGCTTTGAAATTCACAAACTTCTTCAAATCTTTGTCAGTAAAAGATTCGGTATGTGCAAGAAACTCTGCCAGGTTTTTATTGGTCATGTCCTGACGAAGTTCGCGGACGTTAGAAAGATCGGATTGGAACATAATACTCATTGCCCGATGTGGGACTGATTGATTACTTTGTTATTATAGGGCACTGGTCAGTCGGTTGGCAAAGAGCTGTGCCACTTCTGCTTCTGCCACACTTCTTTTATCATTTAGATACCAATTGTATAGTCTATCTTCCTCTCTTCGTGCCTCAATTTCATGTGGTTGATCTTCATAATCATAATTTTCAACTGGTTCTTTATAAAAACACAATTTTCCATATCGAAACCGTAGATCACCACGTACCCACTGTGCCAGGTGAGTCAGTTCATGAAAAAGAGTTTTTAGATACAATTCACGATCCATGTTTGCCTGAAGTTCAATCAGAAACAAACGTGGACGGTAAGAATGATCAATGGTGTCGCAATAACCTACAACATTATCACGTTTTAGACCTTTATGGTCAATGTCAAGACCGATTGAATGATTGGGAAAGAAACTATTCAGAAACCAACTGGTAGCATCTTCACAGAGTCTCTTAGAATAACCGTATCCGTTATGAGTGAAGTAAGACATGTTCCCCAATGAAGAAACCAAACAAAACTCGAAATAAAGATAAGTTTATGAGTTGCAGTCATCCATAACGTTCCATATATTCTTCCAATGTGAAGGTTTCATCAGTCCATGTTTCTTCAATCAGTTGTTCTGCCGTCAGTTTCTCCATTGATTCACGAAACTCTTCTGGACTGGGATCAGTTTCAGGATCAAAATCATCGTGACATAACCAATCCCATTCTGCACAGAGTGCGTCTACAAGTTGTTCTTTAGTATACTTCATGCAACATCATCAGTAATCAGAGAATCATCAGGAAGATTGTTTGCTCGGGTTTTCATTCTATTTAACTTAGATACATTCCACCCATTTGCTTCTGCATCATGGACAAGACCATCAAGTTGCTTACGCTCACTTTCGGTATGATAATGACGTTGATTGTTCATAATAACCTCTGAATTGAACTGTTTAATTATAGCACATCACCGTGCATAAAGATATGAACCTGCCCAATCTGCATTTTCCAGCAACCACTCACGATCTTTGATCAATCGCAGATCATAACGAACACCTTTGGCAGGAGACTTGATGCTGGCAGGTTTATACACTTCACCAATCTTCTTATCAACAAAAGCATGAACAGATCGAGAACCATTGGCACTCATCATGATTTTGTGATACTTACGACCAGACTCTACAGTAAACTCATAACCACACTGACCATTCTTCAGGTCTTCAATACATGCTTGATGATAATCAACATTCACCTCCTTATACACAGAACGTTTGTGAGAAGCAATGCTGTAATCAATGTAGTTCTTCAGCAGTGCATCACACAGCATGTAGCACCACTTTGTAACATTTAGTTGAATGGTGTTCTGTGCATCACGTTGAGCACAGAAGTCGGAGAAGTCTTGACGGAGTGTGGTGGTCATGGGTGGTTCCCTTGTGTATGAATGTATTATAGGGCATCCAGTACCCTATGGGTCAGTTGGTGGACAGTCAGTCAACTGGACATAACTGCAGATTGTATACACTTATTAGCAAAATCTGGATTGGAGTCCACTTCCAAGATAGTTTGTAATTCACCTTCTTTTTCATATGCTTCATTTCTTGAAGAACACTCACACACTTTAATTTTTTTAATTGGTTTGAATGTTTTATCAGTAAATGATCCATAGTAATTATCATTTTCAAAATTATCATAACTGGTATAACTTCCAACATAAAGTCTACCATCTTCACCCACAGTTATATAAACGTAGTATTTTTTTGTAGAAACATAACAATTATCTTTATTTGAAAATTCAAATCCTCTATTATTTTTAATATAGTTTTCCCCGTCCCAATAATACTTTACTTGAGTAAATGCAAGTTCTGGTCCAATTTCAGATGTAAAACTATCTACACCAATAAATTCAGATCTGATAGGATAAAATCTAATCAAAGTATGTCTATGTCTTTTATGATATTCATAATCAATTTGATATTGATTGCAAATATCAATCATAGATTTTTCATCTAAACTTTCTGGAAGATCATTGGAAGTTTTGTTGAACAGAGTTGGGAATGCTTGCAATTTTATGTTCCTTTGAACTGAAGTTATTATAGGGCATCCTGGTGGGGTTTCAGGATGCCATGTGACACTTATGCAACTGGTCCGGCAGGGATTTCTTCTTGCTTGACCATGTGACGATCGGGACCAGCATTGAGTTTGTGACACACCCACTCACCATCTACAAAATGATAAGTATATTCTGCACCGTAGTTGTCATCGGCAGCACACAAGAACTCATTCAGATCTTTGTAGAGTTGGGGTGCAACACTTTCCATAGATTCACCACGCATGGTGTAATAGAGAGGGCCAGATTCGGGCAGAGTTTCATTGTTCCAACCTGCATTAGTCCAAGTGCAAGACATATCACCACCGTCAATCAGTTTGTTGACTTTCTCAGCGGTGTCGAAGTTATCACGCAGCATACGACCATTATAGGCAGGATAACCATCATAGTGGCAGTAGACACCGAGGATGCTACCATCGTTAAGTTGCTTGCCGATCAGTGAACGAGTGCCCATGTGTTTGTTTGAACTGAAGTTATTATAGGGCAGAGTGAGGCAGAGTCGGGGGCAGAGTGGACAGTTTAGTGAACTGGCACCCAACTATACCCCAATTTGCCTTCTTCATCAAATAATAGTTGAAAGTCAGGAAAAAACACATCACACCGAAGGTAATTACCCTTCTTCAAGATAACTTTCTCAGAAGAATCTTTTACTTCTTCATAGTCAAACAGAGATGGTTTGACAAGTTTATAGCATTGCCCACCAACACCCAAACGATTGCACAATTCAAAGAAATTATCCTCCATATACTCTACACCATAGATGTGAGACTGGGGAACACCACGATCAATCAAAATAAATGAAAAGTTACCGTTTCCAGCACAATAATCAAGAAACATGTCAGTCTTCAATTGAGATTCTGATAGTGAATCTACCATCTTATGGACACATTCCTCTGGAGTAAATACCTCTCCAGTTTGTCGAATTCTATCGTCAGATCTCTCAATATGAGATCCAAGTTGTTGATTATGTTTGTTTTTTGTACTCATCAGTGATGCTTATTCCTTTTCTTTGCAAGAACTCCACGAATATGCTCCTTCTCATCTTCAGTTACACCGAAGAAGTCATAAACGTCTTGCTCACTATTATAGCAGCAATCTTCAATGTTAGGAAGGAACTCTTTATTAAATCGACTAATCATGGTAAATCCAATATTACAATAGGAAATATATCGGAAAAGTTCAGATTCTGTGTAAATCTTCAACATCCGTTCTGCTTGTTCTGCACTATTAGACTCTTGATAAAATCCATTTTCTAGTCCCTCTACCCATTGATTAGCAACGCCATGATAGCGCAGCTTATTGTTGACTCGCTTAGCAGTAGGACGAATATATGCAAAGTATTTGGCAGAAATTTTTCCCTTTTTATGCATAACAAACTTGTTGTCATTACGCATAACTTTATTGTGAAGGGTAAAATCAATTAGACTCATCTCCATCACAGGATTAGGAGAATCAAAGTCAGTCTCTACAGTATCTCCATTAGGAAGAACGAGAGGGAACTTATCCATAGTCTTACCCAATCCACCCACAACATTACATACCCAAGTACCTTCAATCGAATCAACAAATGATTCACCATAAGTCAAATCAATCCTATCAATGCGAAGATTATTCTTCGCATAAGTTGCCCCTTTGGTATATGGAATTAAGATCTTATTAGGAATAAGAAACTGAAACTCTCCATCTTCCGTAAGAAGATTTGGAATTAGTTTCATTGTCCTTACATACATTCCATCGTCATATGGCGGATTAGATAGAATTTTGTCAAATTTCATATCAATATCCTCCGTAAATAGATTTTGTTCGATTACATTAAATTTATAGACTTTTGCAAGTTTCTGCAAAAAAGAATGGTGTGTTGAAAGATTATCCCAAACATAAACATTTGATGGACTGATACCATACTCCACAATCAGACGCATGGTATGAGTACCATCGGGATCAAAGAGAACGAGGTAATTCATCACTTAACTGAGGTATCATTCATCATAGCATAAAAGCACTCTTCTGGGATAGGACGATGGACACCATCATAATTGGATACTGATGCAAGTGCTTCAATCACATTGTTTTCAAGATTCTTAGCAACACAAGAATTAACATCAGAAATACGGGAGTTCATAATGTTTTTGTTAAGAATACCTTGATCAATCATGTCCCGAATTATATTTGGATGGACATCTACTGTGTCTTGAAAATACTCAGAAGAAAGAAGAGTATCAATAGTTTCTACTCTATGATCGTCCAACTGTTCCATCAAAACAACTTTAGAAAAACGAGTGAGAAAAACAAGAATAGTCTCACGCTTCTTCTTCAATTCATTTTGAATTTGCTTCTGAGTTGCATTCTTTGAAACTTGTTTTGCCTTAGATTGATCAGTACCATTAGAATTTGCCTCATAATATTCATATGGACGATGCCCACTCTTTTGATAATCAATGTCATCAAAATCAAACTGAGAAAGTTTTTCGTTGTTAATCGGGACACCAGCACAGATTTTACTCACATCCTTGATGTCCAATGCCATCAACTTGTCAATCTCAGTGATGTCAAGAGGTTCAAATCCAGTATTGTATCCAAGAGTATTGAAACAATCCAGATAGGAAACATCAGATAGAAGTTGCTCACCACTGTTAGAGCTTGAGTAAGTCAACAGATCATAGTCACGCATGATTTTAAGACCACGTTCTGCCGCAAAATCAATCACCAACGCATCTTTTTCAGGATTAGATGATGCCCGTAGTGCCATCTGAAGGAACTGAGAGACAGATTCTCCTGTACTGAGGAACATAACAGTATCCCATGGTGCAGTAACACCCAGAACATTTGCAGAAACAGTGAAGCAAATAGTGTGAGAATAACGCTTCAGATGAGCATTGATTTCCACAAATCCTTTCTTGCTATCACCATGACAACTCATGGGTTCATAGATGCAATCAGACTTCTTAATATATTCACAAATTAGGTCACATGCTTTGATAGAAGGGAGAGCACAATAGATGTGTTTGGAATTGCAAAGAGTGTACTGAGATGCAAGAAGTTTAGGATTTTTACCAACAATTAAATGCTCACTAATAAATGACATGACGAGAGCAGGATACCTAAAGTCATCCTTATCATCATTTAAATCAAAAAGATTGGTGATTGAATCTGGTGCATCTGGATGATACTGTTTGAACTCAGTATCATACTTTGCAACAGACAGATTGATCTTTGAGTATGGAAGATTATTTTCAACGCAGTATTTTACGTTGTTGTAGTAAGTCCACACAAAACGATTGGTATCACCATACTGCTCAATATAGTTAAAAGCAGTACCAGAAACATCAATCACATAAGATTGGTCAAAATACCGACGAATATTGGAGATTTCTTCTGCTTTGCCACCAACATGAACTTCATCAAAGATAAGAAGATCTACATCAATATCATAGAAAAGATGAAGTTTATTGATCAGATATTGTGCTGTAGTAAAGAGAAGAACTTGCCGTCCTTTCAGAAGACTTTCTTCCACCTTTTCTTTCCACTTATTATTTCCCATGCGAATATATTCAATATTCGCAAAAGCATCGAAATTCTCAGTATCTTCTTGCCAAGATTGCTCAGGAGATTTAATACGGGAAATTGCAAGGGATACCTTGAACTTATGATCAACAATTGCCTGATTACACATGACAACTTTACCTGTACGCATCAGAGCACACAGAAGCATTGACTTAAATCCTTGAGAAAAAGCATGATTTACTTTGTCTCGGAAAATCTGTTGAGGATAACGAAGATTAAGTTGAATACGTTCCTTCTTACCCTTAAATTGTTTCCATACAATCTGCTCAACTTCTTTGGTAAGGATGTCAATATCTTTGATACTATTCAGCTGAAAACACTCATTATTTCCACGATTTGGGTTGGGTTTGACAATGGAAAGAACATCAATCTTTGGGTGAATGAGTTTGTCTAAGTGAGTTCCTTCTTTAGGAATCTCAAACCAAATAGTATGATGTTTGTGCCCCTGAACTTGCCAAGATGCAATTAGTTTTGTATATTCTCTATCTTTATGGCGAAGTTCTTTACGGTGTTCTTCTGTCTGTCCGTAAAAGAAAACACCAGTAGAAAGATTAATCAGAATGTAGTGCCAGACCATTCCTTTGTTCATTGATTTCATACATCATAGCAATAAAAAAAGCACCTGTCAAGGGTGCTCAACCAGTTGTTAAACTGGTTCAATCTTCATAAACTCGGCACTCATCTGCATCAGGATGCACATCACAATACATTTCAAGTGGAGTTGGGTCGTGATGATCTTCTGGATTATGTTCGTGATACACTTCTAGATC
>Ga0208427_1001115_pt1 | contig 11505 bp, 17 predicted proteins | sample DEB08_DNA_FD_184532 | JGI IMG/M metagenome (GOLD analysis project Ga0208427, IMG submission 184532) | Aqueous microbial communities from the Delaware River and Bay under freshwater to marine salinity gradient to study organic matter... | ecosystem: Environmental > Aquatic > Marine > Coastal ...
GATCTAGTTTTTTTCCGCATAAACTATTTATTAAACTAAAAACTAAATAGTTACGAGAAGGGAGAGCTCGCAAAATGAATATGAAATCACTTCGTGTCTCTGGGCGGGGACACGTACTAGCCAAGTTATCTGAATTCGTTTATGAAGAACCTGATGAAGCAAAAACACTTGTAAACGATTTTGGTTTTCACACTTTTGAATATTACAACAGAGACGGTGCACAAGCTTACCGTTTTGAAAGCGACACTGATGTAGTGTTTGCATGCAGAGGCACAGAACCAGGCAACTTTAATGATATGCTAGCAGACCTTGATGCTAGAAAAGAAGAAAGCGAAACAGTAGGCAAAGTTCACAAAGGCTTTAAACGTGAAGCAGACGATATATGGGAAATGATATATGAAGATCTAGTTGCACTAAATGATGATAAACGTAATTTATGGTTTACTGGTCATAGCTTAGGAGCAGCAATGATTACTATAATGGCAAGTCGTGCATGGGAAGATGATGCACTACCAGATCCAATTGAATTACATACATTTGGTTCTCCTAGAGCAGGCGATGCAGTATTTGCAGATAGCATGAAAAATTACAAGCATTATCGCTGGGTTAATAACAATGATATTGTTACAATGGTACCTCCCGCATTTATGGGATTCAAACATGCAGGTACAGAAAAGTATATTAACTCAGATGGCATTGTTGTGAAAGTTGGTTTTTGGAAAAAACTAATGGATCGTTGGAATGGTATAATGGGCAACAAAATGGATATGATAAACGATCATACTTGTAGCCTATACGCAAAGCACTGCAAGGCAAATTAGTAATATTACTGTAACTTATGCATATAGCGCAAAGATCGTTTGCATTTAAAGGGGCTATTAAAGCCCCTTTTTTGTGTTATAGTATGTGTAAATAGAGTTAGTAAAAACATTTTCTTTCTCTAAATTTTTACTACTACAACTACAAAAAAGGACTAAAAACTATGTTTAAACTAGGCAGACTTTTTTCACGAAAGTCAAAAGACGCTGACGTTGACCAATTTATAAAATACGAGTACGGACTTGAATTGCGCAGTCTTGTAAAAAATGGTATCCCACAAGATGTAGCAATCGAAGGTATTCGCAATAGGGTTAAATTGTAATGAAAATAATTCAACAAAGTATAAAAAAATTCATTACACTATTCGAACTTCCTTGGGAAGTTAACCTACACGGATATCAGATAGGAACAGACACAGATGCGTAAATTTATTAAATCACTTTTTGACACACGTTCAGACGAGGAACGTTACTTAGCCAATGCTCATGACATTTATGATCTTGAAAATAGGCAAAAAATATTGAATAGGGGAGAAGCTCCTTTTCAAAAATATTATAAAACAAAATTAAATGTATGGAACCATAACTAATGAAATCATTTTGGAGAGGCGTTGGCAACGCAATGAAAAAAGCTGGAGAAGCTAGAGCAAGGCGAGCATTAGCTCCTTATCAACATATACTTGACTATCATGGTTTTAGTATAACCGATAGCAATAATAAGAATAAAAAAGGAGCTTAGTGCTCCTTTTTTATATTAAATGTAAATTTTGCATTATTTTTACAGAATTTTTCCATGATACACCTTCCTTAAAAGGCCAAGATGCTAAAACTCGTTTCTTGTTTGACTTATTATCCATAGAATGAAATACATCTATTCTAAATAACATAGGATTATTATCCATTAAAGACGTAGATTGCACTTCTTCAACTTCACAATGATCAGCGTAGATATAATTTTGTGTAATGATAGGTTCACCATTTATAATTTTATACCATTTGGTAACACTATTTTTATTACAATTTATTAATGGCCAATTTATTGCTGCACTAGGATTATAACCATCTCCAGTATCTTTATGAATACCAAATCTATCATTGTTAAATTCAGGTGAAGTTAAGTACGGTTCTGTATGAAACAACCTCACTCCGTGCCATAAAGCATCTACTTCGTTATATATTGCTAATATATCATCGTATCCGTTTTCTTCTAAATACTTATAGTAAACTACATATCCTATTTGTGACATAGATATTACATAATCTTTTTCCATTGTCTCCTCAGGTAAGAGTAAAATTTCATTGTACAATTTTATAAATGATTCTGTAATATCACTAAATCTTTTATTTTTAATGTTATGAAAATTAGTCATTTACAAATATTGTTCCCAACTTTTTTGGCGTAGATCAAACTTCAACTGTTTTCTTTTGTGTACTAATTCATAATAGTCAGGATGATATGGCTTTTTAATAGGGTGTATATCTGTACGAGCACCTTTACGCACATTGCAAGCCTTACACGCTGTAACAATATTTGTCCAGTTGGTTTTACCACCTTTTGATATAGGCACAACATGATCAATAGTTAGTTCACGTTTTTGAAAATGCTTATCGCAATATTGACAATTATATAAGTCACGCAGGTATACATTGTTTTTTGAAAATCTAGGATGTGATTTTCTTTTGTACATATCCTTAAGCATAATTACAGCAGGTACTCGAGTTTCCCAGCTAGGAGAACTCACAATCCAATCATCATACCATTCAAGTACTGCACATTTATCAAGACACATGTAAGTGATTGCTTCCTTCCATTCTACTAGACTTAAAGGAAGATAAGATAGCGGACGTGCATCTGCGTTTAACACAAGTACATCTGGCATGAGACTAACTCCATTAGTAAAAATATATTTTAAGTTATTTACAGTTTTATGTCAACTTGTTTTTTAGTTACGGTTCAAAGCCTGCGGCCTAACTTGTGGTATTTGAGGTATGCTTTCTGGCTCTGCAAGATTTTTTGCGTTAAAACTATCGTTTCCTGCTGTATTAAATACATGACCCTTAAATTTTACAACATTAACATTTTGCGATGGATCATCAAAAGCATCACCGGTCCTAAAACCTGTTGCATTTAATAATTTAGCAATATCAATTTTACTGTAACCTAAAGATTTTAACCTAGCTGCTAGCATTTCAGGAGCGTTGCCTAGACGTACAGCTTGTGCCGCAGCTTTGTATTGATCATCGGTCCAATTAGTGTTAATGCTCCCGTCAGAAACTGGCTGAAATTGACCGCTAGCAAAAATTACATTAGCTAATGAGCTTTCTTTTTCATTAGCTAGCTTAAATGTATTATTAGGCTGGCCGCTAAGATTTAACAATTTCCATCTATTCATAGTTGCTCTTGCAACAAGAGCCATGCCAACTAAACCTTCTCCTCTAGCTTCAGCTAAAACTAGACGTTGTAATAATTTATTTTCATTACTTTCGGCATCAGCTCTTGATGCTGTGTTGCCCCAACCGATACGTGGATCTAATTTTTTTATCTGTTGCTGCGGCGGTATGCCATCTTTCTGGTTATATCTAGCTGTGCGTGCATAAGCTTCAAGCTTATTAATTACGTCTTGAATTTCATCACGGGCTAATAAAGGGCGTAACCCAGTTGCCTCTGAAGCATCAATTACGTCCTTTGCATTAGTTATGTCACCGTTATTTTTAGTTAGATAATCATATAATGCCTTAATAAATGCCATTGGATGTTCTACAAGTATTTCTCTAATTTTCATCTTAGTCTTCCTCTAGATACTATCAACTTTGCAAGATCGAAGAAACGCCCTATAAGCCTTTTTGGCCTTATTGATTTGTTTACTACCTTATTTAAAAAATTGTTTCGGTTTTCATATACATGTAATCTTATATTCAGCTGCTTTGCTCGATTAACTATTTCTATAAATTGTGTTACGTCTTGCTGACTTTTGTCTCTAAGTATATCTATGTACTTCTTGTAAGACGCTACGTCAGTCGGAGTTCCGTCACGGGCTATGCTAGGCATTTCACCATTGTCAAATTGTGCTATTGTTATCATATCCTGAGTAGGAACAATATGAATTGCTCTTACAAATTTATTTAAATTTTTTATCGGAGCGTCGCCTGCGAGATCTAATCTAGTTTCTAATTCTCCTAGATGAAATTTACTAAAAGAAAAAGGACCAAGCTTATATGATCTACCGTAGCCTGCCCGATCTGGCTCTGTCGCAGGCTGCCTTCTTTGCAGTTGTCTTTCTAGTTTTTCTTGATCAACTTCAAAAGTTACATTTATGTCTAAATTGTCTCTGTTATATAAATTGTTAGGTGATCTACTAAAACTAACAAAAGAACCTTTCAAAACATCATAACCGTGGTCATCTGTTTTTACTTGTAGGTGATTCAGGCGTAACGCTTCTGCGGCTCTTTCAAAATCTAACGAGCGATAAAGAAGCTTTTCGCCTGATGTAGATATATCACGATCACGATTTTGTTCTATAAGTAGTTCTCTAAGCAGCATTATTTCTTATCATTTCTGTGGACCTGTTTGAATATTTTTCAAACTTTGTAAAACTAAGTTAACAAATTTTTGTTCTTTATTTCTCACTCCGCTATATCCACCACCGTAGTGTTTATCGCCGGCTGGATTGGTTTTGTTATAAAAAGTTTCTCCGCCTATTACTGCTCTTACATCAGCTAAAGAGTGTGCAGTTTTTGCAATACCTGCTGAAGCATTATGTAAAGCAACATTACTATCATTTGAGCCAGCTAGGACAGCTTTTAAATTAGCTAATACTTTGCTTCTTAGCTGCTGATTAGCTTTGATAGTAGCTAATCTTTTGTTAATTGTCGCACTTTGATTAATAGGTTGATAATAGCCGCCGTACACTTCTTTACGTATTGATCTATTGTATGCTATTGCTCGATTCATTAATGTTTCTAACACAGCTCTTTGAGCAGAATCATTAGAAGGACCAACTTCGGCTGTTGCTAGGGCTAACACAACATCTAAAAATTCTGCATCTTGTAATTCTTGTTTAAACTTCTGGCGCATACTACTTAAAGATCCACTAGTCTTCGCAGTAGTAGCTATACCTTGATTTACCGCTCTTGTATTTGTATTTGTATTTTGTATACTTGGCATATTACCGCGCGGCGAACGAGACTTAGATGCTGATAATACAGCTAAAGTTTTCGGCCCAACTATGCCGTCCACTTTAAGACTGTTGTCTTGTTGAAATCGACGTACAGCTTTTTCAGTACGTGGACCATACTTTCCATCAATACCAGTGGTGCCAACGTCATATCCTAAACGTTGCAAAAGAGTCTGTATTTTCTTTACTTGAGGAATAAGATCAGCAGAATATGTACCAGTATTTTTTATTAGTTGTTCATTTAATATATGTTTTATTTTCATCTTATCTTTCCTACAAGGTTGACAAGTTTTATTAATGATTTGCCAAATTTTTTTAATGGCCCTTTTTCTGCATCAATATGCGGATTAGACTTTTTTAATGGTGCTTTTGGTACCCCGATAGGCAAAATAGCTCTTTCCATTGTAGTCATATCAATTGCTTTGTTTTTTCTTAAAAAAGTATAATTATTTTTGCCTGCTTTACCTTTGAAATCGATGTTAGGTTTTTTTGGTGTTGAATCCTCTGTATATCCATAAAATTCAATATTACCTGCTTTGCAATATTCAATTATTTCATATAAATTTCTACGTACTGGCTTGCTTATTTTATATCCTATTGGCAGACCTTGACTATTACGTGCCTCCACCATCGGTACAAAAGTATGGATTTCCTTTATGAATCGAGACCAACCCGGTACTGAATTTGTTCCTTTCGGTAATTTGAAATATATTCTATCTTCAAATTCTTGTAAATGTTTTTGATTTGTTAAATCATCCCAAGAAGACGAAGCAATTATATCTGTTTGTCTGTGTGTCAAATTGTACTTTTCTTCTAGCATCTCTAAAATTCTTAAAGAGCTAAAAAGTTCGTTATTCATCCTGGCCCTATGATATCGTTCTAAATATTGATATGCGCCTGATAAAACAAATTCGTCAGGTGTGCCTTCTTCAAATTTTACTGCATAATGAACGTATGCTCCAGATGACTTAGTATTTCTTAAATTTTTTAGTTTAGCTACATCAATTACCATTGTTACTGGTTTATTGCTTTCAATCATATATTGATTGCCTTTAGCTCTACTTGTACTCATAAAATGTGTATATTTAGAGTAATTAGGATCAAATTCCGAAGGATTTGTAGAATTGTGTTTCTTCAACTTATATTGATCGTTAACAGCTAATGCACGCATGTCGACAAAACCAATAGTGCGTATTAAAAACTCATTAGGGTTTTCATTAAGAACGTTTTTATTTTCTAATATGTCAACAATCTTCATTTTTTACTTTTTCTGCTTTATCTTTTTTTCTTTGACTTGCGTTTTGACTTTTTGACTGATCCTGAACCGTAATGAGGTAACGGACCTCCGTACTTAGCTCCGCGGATTTTCTTACCGCCTACTTTAACTCTTTTGTTTCCAATTTTGTGACTCTTACGACCACTGCGTTTTCTATAACCTTGACTTTTACAACTAGCTAAAGCACTTGCACCTAAAGCACTATTAGGTTTACCGCTGGTACACAATTTCTTTGTAGCACGCCATTCTTCTAAGTCAAACTCATCTAAAAGTAAATCATCAATTCTCATAACAATATTTATCTGAACTTGTCGGCAATGTTATCATACACAGGTTCTGGTACTAGTTTAAAAGTAAGTGCCTTTCTAGGTCCTTTTGTTGTGTGGAGGTTTATTACACCTGATTTTTCATGGTACTCTATTTTTGTTATCTTAGCACGTTCGTTGTTTTTACCGACTATTATTTCTTGTCCTAACTCTAAATCTACGGAAAATTTTTTCATGGTCATTGTACTTCCTCCAACGCATAAACATATTTAGTGTTGACTTTTAACTGCAAGATGTTATAGTCAAATAGTAACTAATCACGAGATAAGTATGATTACAATAGGAACTTTTGAAATTATTGTATGTGTAGCTGTATGGTTTATTACCTATTTTATAGGATATAATTTAGGTGAAAGACGTGCTCGATCACAAACTGTTTGGAACCTTATGAAAAAAGGTTTTTTAAAATACAAGAGAAACAATGATGGTAACATTGAATATGTGAAAGTGAGAAAAGAATATGGAAATTAATTGGATTAGTACAATTATTAGTGGGTGCCTTATTGCGTCTGCGTATTTTCTAGGTAAGCTAGACGGACGAAATCAAGGAATTGCAAGCATATTAGAAAATTTGATTGGTGCAGGTTTTTTAAAATACAGGGAAAAATCAAACGGCGACTACGAATTTGTTCCGCATCCAGAAAAGTAAAAGGCTAAATATTGCATACAGGAGTGTGCAATGCGAGCGACAGACATTGTTAGATCAATCCTTGATCTAATAGACAATATTGATTCTAAGCCAGAGGAGCAACCCAAAGTTGAAGTTGCTCCTCATGATGATACACAAAGCAGATTTAAACAGATATTTGCTATGTTAAACAACCCTGAAACACAGGGTTACGATAATTCTCCAAATGAAATAATTGCACCTATTGCCAGTGTTACTACAGATGCAGGTGGAGGAGTAAATGCGCCAAAACATCCTGCAGATATAAGATTAAAAGATCCAAGAGGATACGAGTAATGGCAAACATCACACTGACTTACAAAGGTTTGACGGGTCAGTTATATGAAATCACGATTGATGATGGGCAAACCTTTACCCAATTGAAAGCTGCAATTGCAACCAACGAAGGGCTAAGTGCTGATTATTATAGCAATGTTAGTGTAGAAGGTGCACCAAGCAACAGCAGTTTATTAACACCTAATGCAACGTTGGCCAGCGCAGGATTAACAACAGGTTCGGTTAAATTGATATGTGCTTCGCCTAGCACAGGAACCAAAGAAGAAAAACAATTAAGACGTTTTGGTATTGTTGAAGAAAAACTGGCAGCAGACGGTGACACTACAGCACCATTTTATAGAGCTAGACACAATTTCAATGTAGCAGCAATGAAGAAAAGATATGTAGGCAACACAGTGGTTATTAATGCAGAAGCCACTGGTGATTATTGGTCGTCAACTCCTGCTCCAGGTGGTGGAGGCGCACCAGCACCATCACTTTATGGCGATGATCTTGCATTTGAAGTTAGTGCTGTTCCAGCTGATACCATGCAAATTGCTTTAAATTTTGACTCTGCAATTACACCTGATTTTGAGGTAGATTGGGGTAATGGTGAAGTGCAAACAATGGCAGATGCATATGCAACATATGATACTAGCGTAAGATTCCGGAATGTAAGTGCAGTTAGTGCTGGTACTGTAGTAAGAATTAAAAGTGCGAGCAAAGTTTGTCAGAAAGTTTCATGGCCGTTTAGTAGCCATGGAGCTTACGTCACCGCTTGCAAGCAGTTGGGGGATATTGGATACACTTCATTAGAAAAGATGTTTAACTACTCTAACTTAACTACCTTTGAAGCTGGTACTACCGACACGTCAAATGTGACTAGTGTTAAGGAAATGTTTTATAATCGTGATACGCTTGTAACCGCTGACCTTACTGGTATGGACTTTTCATCTGTTACTAATGCATACAGAATGTTTTATGACTGTGATGCATTAACAACAGTTACAGGATTGGCTAATACTAATTGGCCTGTATGTACAACTTTTGAACAGTTCATGCAAAGTTGTAATGTACTTGAAACAATTGATATTTCAGGCGCTAATTTGGGTAATTTAGCAGCATCTACAAACTTTGTTTCTATGTTTAGCAACAACAGAAACCTTCTCAGTTTCGATATGTCAGGGGCCACATTTGGTCCGGGAAGTATGTATAATTTCTTATATTATGCTGGATACGATGTTGGTCCTACAAACTCAACGACATTTGATTTTAGCAACAGTAATGTCGATCAAGTCACAAATATGGCCCAGTTTATGTATTTTGCTCGCTATGCAACAGGAAGTATTGATTTAACATCTTGGAATACTTCTAATGTAACAACCTTTTACAATGCATTTGGCTACGTGGCTTATATGTGGTACGACTCTAATCCGGGAAGCACTTATGATGAAGCGAATTCTCCTTACTGGACTGGATTAAATACTTTGCAAACTGGTAGTGCCACTAACATGCAAGGCATGTTCGGGGGGATGCATGATAATAATAGGAATTGGGATTTTTCTGGATGGAATATATCTTCTTGTACCAATTTCCAAAATATTTTTAGTGGAACGCTTGTAGAAACTTTAAATCTATCAAATTGGACTTTTGCTACGGGTTCAGATTTAAGTCTGATGTTTAGTGGCAGTTCGAATCTTAACTCATTAAACATTAGTGGTTGGAATACTACTGGTGTAACCTCAATGAGACAATTGTTCTCGGGTTTGCATTATGCCCCGATTACAGCTTACTGGGCTGCTCAAGGTGGACTTGATGTATCACACTTTGATGTTTCAAATGTTACTAATTTCTATGGAATGTTTTATGAATTGGACGTGACTTCCATTAACATAACGGGCTGGAATACGTCAAGTGCTACTAATATGGCTCGAATGTTTTACCGATTAGACCAACTTACATCATTAGATGTTTCTGGATTTAATACTGCTAGTGTTACCTCTATGAGTGAAATGTTCTCTGGATTAAATTCAGTGACCTCTCTTGACGTATCTGGATTTAATACAGCTAATGTCACAAACATGTTTAACATGTTCTATGACTGTCAGTCGATAACTACTCTTGATGTTTCAGGATTTAATACTGCTAATGTTACAAATATGAGTGGTATGTTTAACGGGATGTACGATGTCACTTCTTTGGACGTTTCAGGATTTAATACTGCTAATGTCAGAACCATGGCTAACATGTTCAATAACTGCCGGACAATACCATCTTTAAACCTCTCTAGTTTTAATACTGCTAATGTTACAGTCATGCAAAACATGTTCTATAATGTGGACACTATAACATCTTTGAACCTTTCCAGTTTCAATACATCTAGTGTTACAAATATGAGTGGTATGTTCCGTTATTCAGAAGGCCTTACTGGAACATTAGATTTGAGTGGTTTTGATACATCTAATGTTACAAATATGAGTTATATGTTTAGTAGTTGTGGACCAACCAATGGTTCACTTGTGGTAAACACCACAGGATGGGATACATCTAGTGTTACAAATATGAGTGGTATGTTCTACTTTAGTGATGTCGGAGGTGTGACAGGTATAGATGCATGGAATACATCTAGTGTTACAAATGTTTTACAGATGTTCTATTTTGCAAATCTGTTTACATCCCCAATAGATATTTCTGGATGGGATGTTACAAATGTTAATAACGAGTATAATTTTGCTTCTTTTGCAAACATATTAGATACCACCAATTATGATGCTCTTTTAGTAGCTTGGGAAGCTGATGTTTCCGCTGTAGTCGGGTATTCGAATGGCGGAGGTTGGAATTTTGGAAATGTTCAATATACTACTGGTAGTGCTGCTGATACTGCTAGATCAAACCTGATCAATAATCATGGTTGGACGATTCAAGACGGAGGTGGAACCTGATGATTAGAAAGACTTCCGGATACTGGATGATTAATAACAGTCCAGTTTCCATTGCTGAAGGTACTATTTGTGACCATCCAGACGATGCAACAGTAGTAGAATATTCTTCTGAAGAAGCGCTCATGGCTGCTCACAAAGAAGCCAACCCCGACTTGTATGAAGACATACCAGTAATAGAAGAAGAATATGCCTAACCATATTCCAAACAGCACAAGTTACGATCATCCGAACGAGCCTAACCAAGTAAATCTTCACAAGGCTATGGACTACAATGCTGTAGGACAACCTGTAATTAGAACTGTAGGCGGTGACTTATACAACAGCATTAACTTGCCACAAGGTTTTGGCGAAGTACACAAGTTCGGCGCTGTGCCTGCTATGAGTCAAAATACCAACGGCACTATTTGGGATGAAAACGATACTGTCTATCCTTGGAACACTATTGACTCTAACGGTGTGCTTACTGTGAGTGTTGTTGAGCCAAACAATGAAGCAAACACCAGCACTGCACACAATGGAGATACAGTAGAAATACAAGGACTGGACGGTGACTACAATCTTCAAACAGAAACAGTTACAATATCAGGAAGCAGTTCTACAACCACAAACAACTTCAAGCGAGTGTTTAGAGCAAAATTTTCAAATGGCGGTAGTTTTGATCCTAACACCAAACGCATACTGATCAAGTCAGGCGGCACAACAGTGGCAAAGATACTAGAGAATATAGGCCAGACATTGATGAGTATCTATACCATACCTGCAGGCAAAACAGGTTACTTAATGCGTCTTGATGTCACAGCGCAAGCATCTGCTTCAGGTAGCTTCAAACTATATGCTCGTCCAGGTGGCGCAGGCAGTTTTCAAGTAAAACACGTTGCTGAAGTAAATGGTGTAGGTGGCCCATACCAGTTGGAATATCCTATTCCACAATCATTCCCTGAAAAGACAGACATTGATGCTCGAATGCATACACTGTCTAACAACGGTAGATATACTTGTACGTTTGATATTCTGCTTGTTGACAA
>Ga0208427_1001132_pt1 | contig 11425 bp, 13 predicted proteins | sample DEB08_DNA_FD_184532 | JGI IMG/M metagenome (GOLD analysis project Ga0208427, IMG submission 184532) | Aqueous microbial communities from the Delaware River and Bay under freshwater to marine salinity gradient to study organic matter... | ecosystem: Environmental > Aquatic > Marine > Coastal ...
GTAACTATGCACTCAATTATCTTATCTCAGGTGATTTTCACAAAGGTGTACCTATGGGTAAGGTGACTGTGTTTGCAGGTGAGTCAGGCGCAGGTAAATCATATATCTGTGCAGGTAACATTGTAAAAGCAGCACAGGATCAAGGCATCTTTGTTGTACTAATTGATTCAGAGAATGCACTTGATGAAAGTTGGCTACACGCTCTTGATGTAGATACTTCAGAAGAAAAACTACTAAAACTAAACATGTCAATGATTGATGATGTAGCAAAAACTATTTCAACATTCATGACAGACTACAAAGCAATGGACGAAGAAGATCGTCCTAAAGTTCTGTTTGTTATTGATAGTTTGGGTATGTTGTTAACACCTACAGATGTTGATCAATTTAACAAAGGTGATATGAAAGGTGATATGGGTCGTAAGCCTAAGGCATTGACTTCACTTGTTCGTAACACAGTTAATATGATTGGTTCGCACAATGTAGGACTTGTATGTACTAACCATACATATGCAAGCCAAGATATGTTTGATCCAGATGACAAAATCAGCGGTGGACAAGGCTTTATCTATGCAAGTTCAATTGTAGTTGCAATGAAAAAGTTAAAACTAAAAGAAGACGAAGACGGTAACAAAATCAGCGAAGTACGTGGTATACGTGCAGGCTGTAAAGTAATGAAAACACGTTACGCAAAACCGTTTGAAGGTGTGCAAGTTAAGATTCCATACGAGACAGGTATGAACCCTTACAGTGGACTTGTAGAACTTTTTGAAAAGAAAGGTCTGTTATCTAAAGATGGCAACAGATTAAAATATATTGATTCAAAAGGCGAAGAACACAAAGAATATCGTAAAAACTGGACAGGCGAATTGCTCGATATGGTAATGTCAGATCATGTTAATATTACTGATGAAAAGGTAAATATCCAAGACGACATAGAAGAACCAATCGAGGAGCCTGTTAATGGATGAATCACAAATTGTTGATATTTGGACAGTATTTAAGGATAACATTGACAAGAAAAATATTGAAGTTGTTGCAGAACGCTACGTTGAAGTCTGTGCAGATTATGGCGCAGACGATGAACATTTTAAAAACGCACTTGGCAACTGCAATGATCTTGACAATGCAATTAACTACTATCTTGATGTTGATAATGACTCATACGATGACGAAGAAGAGGACTGGTAATGGGTTGGTATAGTGAAATATCTAGAGATATTTCTAAGATTCCAGACGCAGTAGCACACTTTGAGTCAGAACTTTCTGAAGCTCGTAAGGAAGTAAAACTACACGGCAATGTAGAACGAGCCGCGGCAGAAATGCCCGGCATTGTCGAACACCGCTTCAATCAACTGCAAGAAATTGAAGCAATCCTGAACTACTTAAATATTGAACTGCGTAGATTGCGTAGTTCGTTTTTTAAAAAATATCTTGAAAACTATCAACGAGCTCTGTCAAGCCGTGACGTTGAAAAATACGTTGACGGCGAGGCAGACGTTGTTGACTACGAAAAGATTATTAACGAGTTTGCACTAATGCGTAACAAATGGTTAGGTGTTCTCAAAGCACTTGATCAAAAGCAGTGGCAAATTACAAACGTGGTTAAACTTAGAGTAGCAGGTATGGAAGATGCATCACTTTAGAACATGGATAATAAGACTAGCAACTAATGAACATTCTTGCAACATGGCAAGACAGTGCAAAGATCAGGCTTTAAAATTTGGTATTGAAGCTGAATACTTTTCGGCAATAAATGGCCTTGAAGCTGAAAAGCACTATGAATTAACTGGTGTGCCCAGACCAAGAAAGAAAATAAAAAAAGGTAGAGTAGGTGTTCTTGGATGTTTTTTCAGTCACTATTATTTGTGGCAAAGTTGTTGGCAACAACAAATTCCTTATTTAATTTTAGAACATGATGGTTATATTATAAGACAGATACCAAATAATATATGTGATCAATTTTCTGATGTTTTGAAATTAGATAATTGCGATCCTTATAGTAAAAATTACAATAAAATAATTGACCAAGAAAAAAATACAGAGTTAAGAATAGAGAAGTATAAGAATAATTTAACCAAAGCTGAATTTAAAATAGGTACAGGTAATTATTTTAGAGGTGCCTATTCTTATATATTAAAGCCATCTGGAGCAAAAAAACTACTTGATTTTATACATAAAAATGAAAATGGGAAAGGTCACCGTCCTGCAGATCAACAAATTGGTGATGGCATACTTGATACTGCTGTTACTATTCCTACTTTAGCCAGGCTACATCCTTTTTATTCTGAAGGAGCAAATCTAAAAACGGCCAGTCTTACAGGTAATCCAGAATTGTTATGACTATAGTATGTAATGATCCAGATATTGTTTTTATACATGTTCCTAAAACAGGAGGAACAAGCATATCTAAATGGCTAATGGAAAATGCTCCTGGGTGTAAATCTAATACTGTCAAAACATTCTATTCAAAACACTATCCTTATTTTTTATTTGATGATGAACATAAGAAATATTTTTCATTTGGTATTGTTAGAAACCCTTGGGAAAGAATGGTGAGCGGATATTTCTATGAACTAGCAAGATTTAAATCAAAAATGAACATGCTACAAAGCAACCATCCAAAAGTAAAACCTAGCAAAGCACATTGGAAATACGATTATGTTAAAACTAAAAAAGACTTACTCGAAAAAGGTTTTGATGCATATGTTCAATCAAAAGATTTTTTCTCCTGCGATAAAACCCAGAAATATTATCTAGACGGTGTTGATTGTGTGCTAAGATTAGAAAATATACAAGAAGACTTCGTACGTATTCAAAACAAAGTTAATTGTTATGAACCGCTTGTACACATAAACAAAACTGATCATGATAATTACAAGAAGTATTACACTAGTAAAATAACTAAAAAAGTCATCGATGAGTATTTTGCAGAGGATATAGATACATATCGATATGTTTTTTGATGAAAAATAGGTAGTAAAAATGAGCAAAAAAGAAAAAAGAAAAATAGAAGAAAAAAGAGACAACTGGTTTGTTGATTATCATGATATTCCAGAATTAGGTATTGAAGGAAAAAGAAAAATTAACGATAGAGTTCAACACTATGACAGGAATGACTTTTTAGATGCTACAGTTATCGACTTAGGATGTAACATGGGACAGATGTCATTTCAAGCAGAAAAGTGGGGTGCAAAACAGGTTGTTGGTGTTGAATATGATTCATCTGCTGTCATTAATGCAAATGAGATAAAAGATAAACTTAAATCAAATGTTACATTTGTTGTTGATGATTTGGACTCGAATTTTTTATGGAATTCTCTTACTGCGTCAGACGTAATATTATTTTTAGCAGTAATAGATACACACGAATTAGAAAATAGATATGGAATATTATCTAAGGCTTGTGCAAAAACTAAAAAAGTGATGTACTTCGAAGGTCATGGCAAGCAACCTGCAAGTAAATACCTAAAGAACATCATAGACTACACTGACTTTTCTCAAATAGTTTTTAAAGGATATACTCCTGTAAACAGACCATTCTTTAGATGCACACGTGATATCTTAAACGAAGAGCAATTTATAAAAAAAATTATAGATTCAAATTATAACAAAATTGCTGTCGTTGGAAAATCAATCTCAGGAAAATCCACTTTTAGAAGTAAGTATTGGCATGATATCCATAATCAAGGATATAGTATTATAGATGATCTTAGACACATAAAAGAGGTGAACAAAAATACTGTTCCAACTACAATTGATAAAATAGATCCTACAAATTTAAAAGAACATAAAAAATTTATTTTATTTGATTATAGGGCCTTAGAATATTATGATGAATACGATGCAGTATTTTTTATGACACACAACGATGAGACATTAGGAAAAAATCGACCAGGAAAAAGAGCTCACAGGAGTCCAACCATAAAGAACTTTGATACAATAAAGGAAGTTTACACTGTAAGGACCTATTAAAAAAATGTCAAAAAAATCAAAACCTTATTCTTGTTTTTTAATTTCAAACAAGCCCAACTTAGTTAAGGAAGTGACAAAAAATTTAAAAAAAGAAACTGTTACCTATTTTGATGGTACCAATGTTAGTTCATTTTCAAAGCTAGTAAATAGTTGTGTATTGCAAGCACCATCTGAGACTGTTATTATTATGTCAGATAAAATGAGACCAACTGATGAAAATATACAACGTACTTTAGATTTATTAGATGAAGGGTATGCATTTGTTGGATTATATAGGTTTGGATTTTTTGGTTTTAAAAAACAACTATTTAGAAAAGTTGGACCACTTGATGAGAGATTTGTTGGTGGGTGTTTTGAAGATGACGATTTTTATCTAAGAATGTGTGAAGCAAATTTAGGAATATATTTAAGCCAAGAAGTAAAGTATATAAAAAGTGCGTCTTCTTGGAATCATACTTTGTCAAAAAAACATTTTTTCGAAAAATGGAAGTTTAATGACATAGAAAAAAAAGTTATAAGAAAAATTAATGAACAACAACATAACTATCAATTTGGTAAAGAAGTTCCTACAAATTTTTTAGAGTGGAAACAATCTAAATTTTTAGCAAAAAAAATAAAAAGATATCAAGGAGTAGAAATAGGATATGAGTAGTATTGTTATAAATCATTTGCCTGCAATTGATAGTAAAACGTATTTAGAATTAGGCGTATTTGATGGTAAAAACTTTGAATCAATAAATGCAAAAATAAAAGAATCAGTTGATGTGAACGGAAATGCAACATTTACAGGAACAACTGATGAATATTTTAAACAGATCGACAAGCACAAACGATTTGATATAATTTTTATTGATGCTAACCATGATCATGAGTTTGTTGTTAGAGATTTTAATAATTCTATTAATCACTGTAATGAATGGATACTAATACATGACATGGTTCCTCCAACAAAAAAATACACTAAGCCTAGTAAGTGTAGTGATTCTTACAAAGTTTTGTATCATCTTATGCAAGATCCTGCAACAGAGGTATATACAATGAATGAAAATTTTGGATTGTCATTAATTAAAATGCCAGGACGTCATATAGATTTAAGAGATATAGATAAAAATTTAAAATATGAAAACTTTATGGAATATATCAAAACTAAAAAATTATACAATACTGAAGAAATAATTAACATTTTAGGAGGTAGGCATGTTTAACAACTCAAAAATTTTTATTTCAGGAGGAACGGGGTCATGGGGACAAACTTTAACACGGCTCCTTTTAGAAAAATACAATGTAGAAGAAATTATATGTTTTTCAAGAGGTGAGCTACAGCAAGTATTAATGCAAAGAAAGTTTGGTCCTAACCCTAAAATTAAATACATCATAGGCGATGTTAGAGATTATAATGCTGTTGAATCAGCAACTAGAGATGTTGATTATATCTTTCATTTAGCTGCACTCAAACATGTACCTATATGTGAAGATAATGTACAAGAGGCAATTAAAACAAATATCGATGGCACTTTGAATATTATTAATGCTTCAATAAAAAATAAAGTAAAAAAAGTTATAGATGTATCTTCGGATAAAGCAGTTGAGCCTATTAACTTATACGGAATGACAAAAGCTGTTGGAGAAAAAGCAATCATCCAAGCAAATACATTAAGTGATTATACTCGGTTTGTTTGCATACGAGGTGGTAATGTTATGGGGTCAAGCGGATCTGTTATACCATTGTTTATTGACCAGATTAAGTCAGGAGGACCTATAACTATAACTCATAATGAAATGACTAGATTTTTCTTAACACTAGAAGAAGCTATTCATTTATTATTTAAAGCATCTATAGACAGTATTGGCGGAGAAACTTTTGTTATGAACATGCCGGCTTGTTATATAAAAGATTTAGCAGAAGTTTTGTTTGAAAAATATGGGAATGTTGAAATTAAAGAAACAGGTATACGTCCAGGAGAAAAATTAGACGAAACATTAATTTCACACCATGAATCTAAATTAAGTTATTGTTACGACGACAATTATTTTTTAACTTTACCTGTCGGGTATAACCAAAAATTAGCAATCAGGTATCAAGACTTAGATCCATTTCCTTATAACGAATTTTCGTCAAAAACAAAAATACTTGACAAAACTGGAATCAAAGATATGCTTGCAAAAGGCAAATTTATATGAGGATATTAGTATTAGGATCCAATGGCATGGCAGGACATGTTATTACTAGATATCTCAAAGAACAAAATTATAATGTAAAAACTCTGGCAAGGAATAATGCTACCTTTTGTGTAGATGTTGAGAATGATATATCTGAATTAGATAATATTTTAAATAAAGAAAACTTTGATTTTGTAATAAACTGCATTGGATTACTAGTTAAAGATAGCAATGACAATCCTGACAAAGCCGCTTTTGTAAATTGTTATCTTCCACATTTTATAGAAAGTAAGTTAAAAGATAAAGAAACAAAATTAATACATCTATCAACTGATTGTGTTTTTAGTGGACAAAAAGGCTATTATACAGAAAATGATATTCACGATGAAATGAACTTTTACGGAAGATCTAAATCCTTTGGAGAAGTCAACAATAATAAAGATATTACTTTTAGAATGTCAATTATTGGTCCTGAGATAAAAGAAAACGGCACTGGATTATTTCATTGGTTTGTTAACAGCAAAGAGAATATCATACCTGGTTGGGATAATGCTTTTTGGAGTGGTGTCACTACGTTAGAACTTGCAAAGTGTATCAACATGTATATTCAAACACCTAAGATTACTGGTATATATCATATTACAAATAAAGAAGGAATAACAAAATATGATTTATTAGTAAAAATTAATAAAATTTTTGATTTAAATAAAACTATTCAAAGAACTCAAGGTCCAAAGACTATTAATAAAATATTGATAGATACTAGGAAAGAATTAGATTTTAACATACTAGATTATGACAGTATGTTAGTAAATTTGAAGAACTTTATCACTATAGCCCCTTTCAACCAATAAACCTATATAATCATTATATGCGCATATAAATACAATATGGAAAACATAGTACTTGTCACTGGAGGTTTTGATCCACTCCATTCTGGACACATTGCATACCTTAAAGCCGCACGAAAACTTGGTTCAGAACTTATTGTGGGAATAAATTCGGATGAATGGTTAGAGCTTAAAAAAGGCAAAGCATTTATGCCTTGGGAAGAACGTGCAGTAATACTATCAGAATTGAAAGATGTTGCTAGAGTTATAAACTTCGACGACAGCGATGGAACAGCAAAAGATGCTATAAGAAAAGTTCGTAAGATATATGATAATAAACACATTATATTTGCAAACGGTGGAGACAGAACTTCTATAAATATTCCAGAAATGGACACTAATGTAGAAAATATTTCTTTTGAATTTGGTGTCGGTGGAGAAGATAAAAAGAATAGTAGCAGTTGGATACTAGAAGAATGGAAGGCGCCTAAGACAGAGCGTAGTTGGGGGTATTATAGAGTGATACATGAATACGATAAACATACAAAAGTAAAAGAACTAGCTGTGCCGCCGGGTAACAAATTATCAATGCAAAAGCACAAACAACGAAGTGAGCACTGGTTTGTTGCAGAAGGAACAGCAACAGTTTATACTATTAATAATAGTTCAGACTTTGAACTGTATGGCACATTTGGCAAACATCAATCATTACACATACCTAAAGGTATGTGGCACCAATTAGCAAATGAAGATGACACAACACTAAAATTAGTTGAAATACAATATGGTGAAGAATGTGTGGAGGAAGACATTGAAAGACGCTGAAATAAAAATATTTGTAGGTTATGATTCTAGAGAAGAAATAGCCTATCACGTTTGTAGAGAAAGTATATTTAAAAATAGTAAAAATACTGAAAATATAGAGGTAATTCCTCTAAAACTTAAGGAATTAAAAAAATCAGGAATTTATACTAGACCTGAAGACAAACTTGGATCTACAGAATTTACTTTTTCAAGATTCTTGATACCGCACCTTACAGATTTTAAAGGATGGGCATTATTTTGTGATTGTGATTTTCTCTTCAAACAAAATGTAAGAGATTTATTTGCAAAAGCAGACGACAAATATGCTGTTATGTGTGTTCATCATGATTACACTCCTAAAGAAGAAACAAAAATGGATGGTAAAGAACAACACATATACCCACGTAAAAATTGGAGTTCGCTAGTATTATGGAATTGCAGCCATCCAGCTAATAAAAAATTAACAGCTGAACATGTAAACAATAAAAAATTTGATGGTGCTTATTTTCATAGATTCAGTTGGTTAGAAGACCATCAAATAGGTAGGTTGAGTCACAAATGGAATTGGTTGGTAGGACATTACAAACAACCTCAAGATGGTGAGCCATTAGCATTACACTACACTGAGGGCGGTCCTTGGTTCCAAGATTATGAAACTTGTGAATATGCAGCAGATTGGTTGTTAATGGAAAAAAGATATTTAAAAAATCTATCACCAAAAGCACCAAAGATAAACAAATACGAAATGTTAGAAGATGATAAAAAAGATTTTATCGATTCTGCCATTGACTATATGATAGATCCTACTAATAAATATTTAAACACAAGCCTTGACATAGTGAAGGAGAAAATGGAAAAAGCAATGGGTAATAAAGTAGCAGCAATTGATAGTGACGGCGGGATAAGTTATAAATCTCAAGGACACTTATATGATCCTATATTAATGCATTTTATTAGAGGTGCAAAAGGATATATTAGTAACTGGGAAGACGAAGAACACACAGACGTTCCTTTAGTTATCAGAGGATTAGGTGGAGGTAGTCGTAAAGCAATTGTCAGATGTAAAGAAACAGGCAGAACTTTTTATGCTGTAGATACAGGATATTTTGGAAATGGTAAAACAAAATGGGTTCACCGAATAACAAAAAACAATTTACAGTATATAGGACCAATTGTTGAACGCGAACATGATAGATTAAAAATGTTTGGATACAAATATCAGGGAAGAAAAAAAGGAAAGAAAATACTTATTTGTCCACCTAGTTTAAAAGTGATGGATATGTTTGGTCAACCTAGTCCCGAAGTTTGGACGCAACAAGTATCAGATCAACTAAAAAGAATTACAAAAAGACCAATTGAAATAAGACTAAAACCAAACAGAACTCAACGAGTTACTAGCAAAACAATACAACAGGCACTCAATAATGATGTACATTGTCTAATTACCTATAACAGTATTGCCGCAATAGAAGCTATGATGGAAGGAATTCCTGCAATAGTGCTAGGACAAAATGCAGCTTCTGCTATATGTGAAACAGATCTAAGAAATGTAGATACTCCTAGATTTCCGAATAAAGAAACAATGGATGCTTTTATGGCACATTTATCTTATTGTCAATTTTCAGTGCCAGAAATGGAATCAGGATTTGCTTGGAGAACAGTAAATGAAACTAGTAGCCTACCACTCTGGAATCCCAGTAAAAAATAGTAAGCCAGAAAAACCTGCAATCTTAAATAATTTTGTTCAAGGTGTAAATGCTAAAGGGGATAAAGGGATCAATAATCACAGTTATTCTATTGAAGATTGTGATGTTGCTTTATTGCAGGGGTTTGTTCATGCTAAAGGAAAACAGGCACCTCACCTACAACTACGACAACGTGTAATAGATCATCAAAGATTAAAAAACAAAAAGACATTAGTTGTAGATAGTAATTTGTTTTTATATGTAAACAAATCAAATCAACCTTACCATTATTTACGATATTCTTTTGATGGAGTTTTCAGAGACACTGGATTTTACTTTGATTCAGATATTAATCCAAAAAGATGGGAGTCAATAAAAAACAATCTAGGAATAAATGTAAAAGACTATCGACAAAAAGGACAACACATACTTTTATGCTTACAGCGCAACGGTGGTTGGAGTATGAAGGGTTTAGACGTAATGGATTTTTGTAACAAGACTATTGCACAAATAAAACAATTTACAGACAGACCAATTGTAGTAAGAGGACACCCGGGTGATGGTAAAACAAGACAGTATTTAAAATTAAATATTCCTAATGTAACTATTAGTCCAAAAGAAACACCTATTGAAAACGATCTTAAAAATGCTTGGGCTACAGTGGTATATAATTCTAGTCCAGGAGTAGCAAGTTTAATTGAAGGTGTTCCAGTTTTCCAAATGGATCCAGATAAGAATTTTAGCATGTATGGAGAAGTTGCTAATACAACATTAAAAAGATTAGAAGATCCTAAACTTTACAAAAGACAAGAATGGCTTGAAAGAATTGCTATGTGTCATTGGAATTTTGAAGAAACATCTAGTGGAGAAGCATGGGAACTAATGAAACAGTATGTTTAACGTTGCCAATACGCTTCTTTTCTATTAACCATAATATCTGAAGGTTTTGATTTTCCTTGATCTTTGCGGCCGCCTTTCATATGATCCATCCACTTACCTAATGGACCATTAATTAGCGGATGACCGCCGCCACCTGTTTTAGCTTCACGAAGGTACATATCAGCACTGTAATCATGTACATTAGGATCAATAGGTTTTAACAGGTTAAGTATGTGTCCAAACACAAAACTATCATGCCATTCTTCTAATTCAAAAATACCATTGTCGGCATCTTCATAAAATCTTTCAAACTCTGTAAGAAATTGTTTGCACATTGGATGTTTTAAATTCATACCATAAAATCCGCATTCCGGCCAAGTCTGCGATCCTTTGCCTCTGCCTACATAGGTTAACCATTTGTCGTTAGGTAATAATTCGATAAACTCTTCATAACTCCAATTGCTATGAATGTAACTGTCTGCATCCATCCATACACACCAATCAGTTGATCTTTCGCAAGCATCAAACACAGCATATGTTTTATTAGCAAAACGAATAGCATCCCATTTAAACTTTTTGTGCCAATCTCTTGGTCGCCTTGCTTTAATTTCTTCAGGCGGCACACCATTTGCCTTTGGTACATTTCCCCATTTAGATTTAAAAGCATTTAGTTTAGGTAATGCTTCAAAGGAATCGAATACTTTAATTTGTTCCGGATCAGAATTTACAGGAGTACATGCTTCAGCGTATACTAATAATTTTATACGCTTGTCTACTCTTTGTGCAAAAGAATCTAAGAAGCGTTGTCCGTATTTTTCTAATCCTGGCTGGTGGAATGTTGTAACCACAGTTATGTCTGACATTGTTGTTCCTTTGTAAATATACTACAAGGTATTTAATAATGAAATTCAATTTATGGAGGCAATATGGCGCACAAAATTCTAGCCCTGTTTTTGACGCCTTTCACGTTGGCGCTAATTCTCTTGGGCATGATGTTGTTATTAATAGTGATGATGGTATTGATGTTATTTGGAGCGTACTTTTCAACGGTCGTATGGCTGGAAACCGTGCTATCTGGGAAAGAAACGTTCG
>Ga0208427_1001135_pt1 | contig 11412 bp, 10 predicted proteins | sample DEB08_DNA_FD_184532 | JGI IMG/M metagenome (GOLD analysis project Ga0208427, IMG submission 184532) | Aqueous microbial communities from the Delaware River and Bay under freshwater to marine salinity gradient to study organic matter... | ecosystem: Environmental > Aquatic > Marine > Coastal ...
TTTTTAACTTGTCGTATTTTTTTTCGGCGCGTTGATCGCGCTCCTCGTCGTAGCAACCCGTAGGGCTAATCAAAATATATCTATTGTAGTATGGCTTCAATTTTTGAATAAGATTGAGGGTAGCGTTTGTTTTGCCACTGCCCGAGGCGCCTACGGACAGTAGGGAAAAAAAGCCTTGCGGCAGGTGTTTGGGTACGTCCATCTTGTAATCATCCTGTACCTCTATTTCGGGATTGTCCAGACCGTTAATGTGTTCGCACTCGTAGACTGACATTATATATGTGATAGATATATTTATTTATAAAATATTTTTCTATTGTGTTCAATGACCTTCCTATACCGCTGAAATTTTTCAAGTTCACGTGTGCGCAAAGCAGATTCCTTTTTGCCCTCAATTTGCGTGTATAAATCGTCCAATTGCTCGTAAATAGCTTCGGACAAATCTTCCCAATCAGCAATATACTCTTGGTAAATGCACACAAGGGTGGCGACAATGACCTGTTCGCTACATTTGCCGGTCGTGCGGTGAAGTCTGTCTGCAAACTTATGATTGGTTTTTTTATACAATCGAATTGCACGACGAGTGGCGTATAAAGACCGACCGGCGGGCAGGTTGCCACGGCTCAACCCAGTGCGATAGAAATCGACGATAGGCTCAACTTCATACCACATGGAATTGAAGTCGTCAACAAACGCCATATCTAAGTCTAAATCGTCCAGCTCAAACGACATGTAAGCCATCGCGAAAATAAAAAAATAAAAAGCCTTCATTAAGACAGTAGTACGGGGGACTAGCTATTACACATCAGGCAAAAAAATCTTGTGGCTGGGATTTAAACTCAGCCGGAATACGGTTCCATGCGAGTATACGGCTCACGGCAGATGGTGCACCGCTGTTGACCGTCGGCGGACGGGTTTTTGATGCAGGAGTCCATGAAGCACATCATACAATGCAAATGTCCACAGTTCAATTTAACACAATGCTGCCCCCGCTTTTCATTGGGATGTCCGCGGCACGTAATGTAGTGTAGGTCGTGTGGCAAATGTGGCGGGAAGTGGGTCGGTTTCTCCAACTCCTTCTTTTGCTTTGCCGCCACGTCTGGCACCTCCGGTGAGTACTTCACGGTGGGGGACGCCTCGCGGGTGGACAGCGCCCTCGGTGTGACTTCGCCGGCGTCTGCCATCTCCTTGAGCTTCTTTGATGGACGGAACGACTCCTGTGATGAAGACGTCTTTGCCGACTTGTCCGACTTGTCCGACTCAGGAGACGGCGCGGGTTGCTTTGCGTCATCCATGGTTTCCTGCTCAAACTTTTCTCGTTTAACCTTAGGCACCAACGATGCCTGTGTAACCACCTTCTGCGCCGCAATCATTTCGTCACGCGTACAAAACTCAAAGGTATATTCCTCATTGTCCTTCGTCGTCGATTGGCGTCCGTTTTTCTTGCTGCAAATTCGCGATATCTCGGCTTTGTCAATATTGAGCGCGTCCGCAGCTTCACGTCCGGTGGGATACGCACCAACAATGGTGCGAACGGTGGTGGTTGTCTCTGCCAAGTCCGGGTAGGACATCGCCTTGCAGTTGGCGTTGAGCTTATACGCAATCACAGGCTTGCCCCGGGCTTTGTTCGCAATGCTTACTTTGTCCAGTCGACGCTTTTGCGCGGCGTCAGTCTCTTTGGCAACATCTCTGAAAGTGACTGCTTTGGGTGGGCTGCGTTTTGGTCGCACGGGTGGAGCTGTTTTTGCAAACACTGAATGATCGAGATCGTCATCGTCGCTTGAGTCTGTTTCAGCCATGCGCTGTATCATCTTTTCGTGGTCGTCCATCTGCTTTTGCACAACCAGGTCAATACTGTCCTCGGATGAATCGCTTTCGGACCCCGAGCCATTGTTTGATTTGCTGTGGCTGGAGCTTGGCGTGTTGAGCAACGGTGAGGGAATGTCCTTCAACGGGTCTCGCGCAGACGGGTCGCTGACCAGTTCGACAGTCATGGTGATGGTGTTGACCATGTAAGTCTTGCCACACACAAACAGATGAACCATCTGCGGCAGCGCCGGATTGTACTGGAGCCCGAAGCTGGGTGTGGTCTTGACGGCGGGGGTGAGTGGCGTAGATGGTGCGGACATGGTTGACGGAGTTGACAGGGGGTTGACGGGGTTGATGGCGTTGGGGAGATTGCGTTGTGACTCAATTGTGAGGGGTGGGGGGTTTGGGGTTGTGGCGCACGGTCCACTCATCTTCAAGGCGGTTTTGATTGGTGAAAAATCCCAGACCACAAATTTTATCAGTCATATGATATCATAAAATTTGATCCGTGGTCAAAATGAGATCACTTTTCAATTTACCTTCACCATGGCATTCGAAATGAACACAATCGTCCGGGACGCAGAGATGGCAGTCGTCAGCAGCCCTCGCCGGTCACTGTCCTTCGATGAGAACATCTTTGACGACCTTCCCACGCTGGGCGACGACCTGACTGAGCTTGATCCCGACGACATGTTTGCAGGGTGCACAACGCGATATGTGTCTGTGAAGGAGTGGTGCGAACTGGAAAAGGGCAACCCCCACCCGGAGTGCTTCGCCAGACCGCGTCTCGGGAACGCACGCGCGTGGGACTGTGCCGAGATGGACATCTTTCCCTTTGGTCGGCTCGGCGACGGCTTCTGCATTGAGTGCAACATGTGGTACGGCTGGGTGTTACACCAGCTTTTCTGCACTCCCACCCGGTGCGCGTTTCCAAACACGTGGCACACGTACAAGGTGGGGGCGCCGGACGACTGCGCTCGATGGTTTATTCCGCGAATGCGCATGCCCCGCGGAAGGATTGGATTTACCACTGTCATTATGCTCGACGAACAAGACCAACCGATTCCCGAAGGCATTTATACACGATGCGGCGAAAGTTGGGTGCCCATTGCTCGTCATTAATTGTCCCAGACGTTGTACGTTGTGTAGAGTGTTGCGAGTGACGTGCCACGTTGTGCGCTGAGCTGATCGACCCTGTCAAACTGCTTTGTGTCAATCAAATGCTTGACTAGTATCTTTGCAATACGCCCTTCACCGTAATTATTAATGCTGTCCTTGATTGCACGCACATTCATATGGTTGAGCGTAGGCTTGGTACCGTTGCGCTGCGCAAACACATAGGACCCACCTTTCAAATTCAAAGATTTGAGCTCGTGAATAAAGCGCGCGTCCTTAATGACAATAGTCTTGGGACCGTACTTTTTGGCGGTTTTGTAATCGACAATATTGAGGGTGGCAACGGGATTCTTTGCCTTGAGGTTGCACAATATGACATTTTCGGTAGGGTACGGCATGGTTGAGCCGGGTGCAAGCCGGGTGGCGAACCGCAGGTTGATGTCCTTGTTGCGCAAACCATGGTGTGCATACAGATAATTCATAATGTACGGTTTGCCGGAGAGTTGATCAAGTTTGCCTAGCAGCTCGTCGTACGTGATAAGCGACTGCAAGTTTGCCTTGGCATGTTCCTTGCGGTGCATACGGATCTCCTTTCGAAGCTCCTCCCGGTACGCCGCCAACAGGTCAGTGGGGAGCGCATTGCATTTACGGCACCGTATCAAGGCAAACGCCTTGTTGGTGCGGGTGTTGGGGTTTTCAATCGTGGACAGCCAGTCAATAATGACGTTTTCTTCGGCGCCAAAGTCAATTTGATCGCTCATGTGATTGAGCTTTTGTATGTAGTCATCGCGTGTGGTTGGGGTCAGCGTCGGCGCCACCTTCACCATAAAACTGTCAATCAAGTCCTGATTTCTCGATTCCCGGTCATCGCTGGAGGTCATCATTTTTTAATCAATAAATATTCAACTTTTTAAGTCAGTGTAAGTGGGTTAAGGACCAGTTTACAAAAACATAAACACAAAACACGCAAAAAATTATCTCAACCATGTCACATATGATGGAATTCAAGGAACGTGTGGACAGGACCCGTGCCTACAACGTGCTTGCCCTCAACAAAAGCCAATTTAAGGAAATCTTTTACGAGTCGTCAAGTGAAAACAAGGGTTCCAACGAATGGCAGACATACTTTAACCAAGTCAGAAAATATTTGACATACGTGGTGGCAAAGGACTGCATGGTCACGCAAAAATACAAATATGCAGACACAAACCAAAATGGCAGACGGTACGTCAAGGGATTGGGTGTGCAGAGCATGCAAAAAACGCTGCGCAACTACCTATGTGGCGAATTATACTACGACGTGGACATGATCAACGCCCACCCGTCTATATTGCTGCATTTATGCACCATCAACAAAATTGAGTGCCCGCTATTGCGCGACTACGTCAAAAACCGAGACCGCATCCTCGAAGAAAATCAATTGAGCAAGCGCGACATACTGGTGGCGCTGTACTCGGACAAGTGCAAACTTCAAATGCCGTCGGGGTTTTTTGCGTCGTTTGTGTACGAACAATCGATCATCAAACCCGCCATTATTGACGCCCTCAATTTAAAAATCGACCTAGAGCACCAGCACCCGATGGCGTCGGCTATCAGTCGGTACATCAACATTGTCGAAAACGCCATACTAGAAAAGGCAATGATTGAGATTGACGCGGGCGATCCAACAAATCACGTGCCCATGTTTGACGGCTTTTACGTGCTTAAACAGGCGGCGGAGCCATTTGCAAGCAAACTGCGGACGCTCAACACCATCATGGATCGTGATTACGACGGACTTATCCGATTCGTGCAAAAATCAACCGATACCAACGTCCAATTGGCGGACCGTGGCAAACCGCCGGGCGAGTATGCGGACGTCAAACCCATACTGGAAAAAAAGTATTTCCAAACCAAGCAACCCTTTATGTTTTGGCAAGCCTACTTCAATCGGGATGGCGTTGAGAAATACTCACAGCTGCGCATCAACGAAATGAAGCTGGCGTGCGAGGAGTACCCCATCATTGACTACAAACCAAACGGCGACGTGTTTCAGACGAGTATATACAACAAATGGGTGCGTGACCCGGCGCGGCGCATGTACGAATGCTGCGACTTTGTACCCTACGGCAAGAAAGATACATGTCCGGACTACATCTTTAACACCTTCCAGGGCTTTCGCATTCAAGAATTGATGCCGACGACCGAATACACCAGAGTGGATACGCGCAACTTTCACAATCTCATATTTAATCTCTGCGATTGTGACGTCAAAATTACGGAATACATGATCAAGTACATTGCGCACATGATTCAGTACCCGGCACAAAATAGCGGCGTGATCATCGTGTTCAAATCATGGGCGGGGGTGGGGAAGGACACCTTGATGTTGACCCTCAAAGCCATGCTCGGCGCCGCACATGTCGGGACGACCGGCAACATACATGACATATTTGGAAACTTCAACGGCTTGATGGAGGACAAGATTGCGGTGTTCCTCAACGAGATGGAAGGCAAGTATGGCGTTGAATTCCAGAACAGGCTCAAGGACAAGGCGACCGACCGAACAAACGTCATTAATAAAAAACACGACCGTCCGTACGAACAGAGCAACTGCGCGCGCATATTTGTCAACTCCAACAACCGGACGCCCGTGACGGTGGACGCCTCCGATCGGCGGTATATGGTGGTGCAATGCGGGTACGGGCTGGTCGTCAACACGTCCGATCCGGAGGAAAGGAAGAAAAATCAGGAATTTTGGAAAAAATATTACGAAGACCTGGAAAACAAATATTGGGTGCGCTCATTGTACGACTGGCTGATGGAGAGGGACTTGACCGGCTTCAACTGTCAAAATTACCCCATCACACAGGCACGGGAATTGATGCGTCACAAAAACATTTGCCCGCTTCACTATTTTTTGCAAGATATAATAAAAAACGAATACGACGGGTTTACCAAACGGACGGTGCGCGGCAGCTCCTTTCAAGGGGAGGTGCACTTGATCAAGTTCAAAGATTTTTGCACCATGTTTGACGCCTTCGTGACAACCAACCTCAAAATTGAGTACGAAATCAAACAGCTCACCGTGAAACAAATGTTGCACGAGCTACCCACCGGCTGCTTCCGGTCGGACGTTCGTTTCAACATGGGGGCGGATAGACCGCAAGCCCGCTTTTCCACGTTTGACTTTGACAAGATCGATAAATTTCTCACGACCTTCGTGTTCAAAAATTGTCAATCTGAGCAGGACGACGAGGTTTTTGAGCTAACGGAGGCTGTTGAGGCGGCTTCGTTAGCTCCTGGCGTTACCCACTTCTAGTTTTATTTTTTATAAATATATACCCTTTTATTGACAAAATTGACAAAAATTTAACCCTACAACTTTAAAAATAAAATCATAAAAATATAAATCCATAAAAGATGATTTTTTTTTTATAAATAAAAATAATGTCTTAGAAATGTGTCATTTGTCAACGAACATTTGTCAACTTACCCCATCGGGAACACCGCCCTTAACAGCGCCTCTTTCCGCATTTGCTTTAATTTAGCCTGGTACTGTTGCTCAACAGCCGCCTGCTCCCGTCTCCGTATTTCTTCTTCATGAACTGCGTTTGGGTCGAAATTTACGTGCGGCTCCGGAGCTGCCTGTGGCGTATGCGGCGCCGGCGCCGTGGTCGGTGGCTTCGGTGCGGGTGGTTTTTTTTTCGGTTTTTTCTGGTATACTATCTCGGGCTCCGAGTCATCCTCCGACGAACTGGTATAGTACACCACTTTGGGTTCCTTCTTCTTCTTCTTACTCTTTCGGACGTATTGTACTGGGCTCCCGTCCGGTTCGCCGTTTAAATTGACCGCCTTTATGTTGTTCATTTCCGCTTGGATACGGTCCTCGCGCTCCTTTAACTTCATCTCCTTTAGCTTTTTTTCATTGGCTTTAAGCGTGGCACGCCGCTCTCGTTTTTCCGCCAATACAATGTTGGCTTTTTTCCTCGCCTTTGCGAGATTGTCCAATTGCTTCTGCGTCATGACCCGTTTGGGCTTCGCGACAATTGAGTCAGGTTCAGTAGGTTGCTGTAGGTCTTGCTCGTTATCTGACATGATCTATAATACCTATAATAAGATATTTTATTTAAATATTTTTATCTAAATGATAGTATAAAAATGAGTGTAATCCCCCAATCGTTTAATCAAGGTACCGGATTTGTGGGTAGTGTAAGCACTGGCGGCACAATACCCAGTGAAATCGACGATTTAATTGTGACCAACTCTCTGACGAGCCTTGGCACCACCACTTTAGAAGGACCCACGGTCATAAATTCCACCTTGGACGTATCGGGTGATGTGACCGTCAACAACGCCACCGTTAATGGCTTTTTGACCGCCCCTAATTTAGCAATCACGGCGGTGAATAAAAACGACAACACCCCCTTCCCCGTCTTGTTTTATGACGCCACCACCAAAAAGGTATGCATCGGTGACCCCGCCACCTTTACTTACAACCCCTTCGCTCAACGTTTGACAGTCGGTCTTACAACCATTAGTGCGTTGTCGGTAGACTCTGGTTTACTCCAAGGTCAGTTTGTTTTGGGAGGCACTGTCACCGCGACACAAGAAGTAAGCACACCCACCATAGGCGCCACCGTTGCTGTTGAGTTTAATTTGCCAACCGCGCTGCCGACCACGGTTGGGCAAGTATTGGGTATTACCAATTTAACCGGCGCGAACGGACACCCGAACACATCGTGGCAGACAGCCACCGCGGGGGCGCTCATTGCAGCACCAAAAGGTAATAATTTTGAATATGTAGTTCCATTTATAGACCCTGTTAGTGGTGACGTAAACAAGGATTCTCAGCAATCCCATTTTACTTACAATCCCGGTCGCAATGGACGATTAACTACTGAAAAATTAGCCATTACCACATTACCGCAAGACAATACCGACAATAACAATCGCTATATTTTATTCCAAGGGGTCGACAATGAAATACACGGCGATTCGAACCTGCTCTTCAATCCGTCGACTGGAATTTTGACCGCCCCTAATTTAGCAATTACGGCGGTGAATAACAACGACAACACCCCCTTCCCCGTCTTGTTTTATGACGCCACCACCAAACAGGTATGCATTGGTGACCCCGCCACCTTAAGTTCGTTTACGTATAATCCTAATACCCGTAAACTAATTCTTGAAAATGCGCAAATTACAAATGCCGATATTCCATTTGCCCAAATAAGTATTTTAACAGCGTTAGACGCGTACATCACCGCCGCAACTAAAAGTGATAATACCGAATATACTGTAGTCTTGCAAAACCCTGCCAACAACGAAATTGTCAGAGACGCCGTGCAAACAAACCTTACTTACAATCCCGGTCGCGGACGATTAACTACTGAAAAATTAGCCATTACCACATTACCGCAAGACAATACCGACAATAACAATCGCTATATTTTATTCAAAGGGGTCGACAATGAAATACACGGCGATTCGAAACTGCTCTTTAATCCGTCGACTAATTTACTCGCCATTACCGACATGAACTGTCAGGATATCACAAGCACGGGGTCCGTAAGTACTGCTGAGCTTAGCGTGGGTCCCCCCCCATCCGGCACTAGGGAGATTCGCGTGCTTGGTGCGACCGGTAATGGTGGTACCATATTTAATGACACGTCTGCGAACCCATCTGCGTATTTTGGTCTGCGGTCGGACACTGGCAGTACGTTTGGCATTGCGTACAATATAGGTATGTGGAACGACGGGCATATGCGCTACCAAGCAACGACCAATGGGCATAGATTTTATGTGCGTAATAATAACGTTACCGAACAAATAGTGCACATTACCCCAACTTCCATTTTGATGACCAAAAACCTCTTTTTAGAAGGAGAAGCTCGTTTACGACTTGACAAGGATATACGATTTCAAGAAACAGACTCGACCACTGCCGGTACAAAAGGTATTATAAACTGGGAACAAATCGGGTCCATTATCGCCTACCGTAACAACAGTACCACGGCTTCGTTAAGTATGGTCAACAAGTATGCCCAAGATCTTGGCACTAATATGCAAATACAGCTACAAAATAACGCGACATTGATCAACACGCCAGACACGGGTGCAACCGGTAAAATATCCCTTCAAGTAGCCAGCAATGAGCGCGTCGCCATTACTGATGACCTCACGACGTTTAGCCATGCTGTAGATCCCAACGTCCTCAAAACGCCTGACAATAACTACATGAAGCTCCCGACAGGCACGCCGTCCCTAGGCGACGCCATACGGTTTAGCGGTACCGGTGCCGGTACCATCTCGAACCCCTGGCTTACGGAGTGGGGATAAAAATTTGTAAATTTTTATCTCAAATATACCTATAATGCCTCCGCCAAAGAAGCAGTCAAAAAAAAAGAAGTCCAAAAAGCGTAAGTCTAAGCAGCGCCCCGCCCAATATGTCTACCCTGCAGTCGCGCGCCCTTTAAATACCGCAACCCCAACTCCATACCTTACCCGTTTCAATACGACTTCCCATATTATATATAATGCGAGAAGTGCCGGACTCCCGCTAAATTTAGGCGCCCTACAGGCGGAACAAGACCTGCGCCGGAATATTATCGCGGCGTCGCAGGACGGCAACCCGTTTGCGCAAGCCCAGTTGCCACAAATGATGCAGCAGTACGATGACGTGGTCAGTAATATTTTGCAACGCGGACCCGCGCCCCAACAGCCACAGGCGCCCCCTCAAGCGCCAGGACAACAGCCAATTGGTGAACATACGCAGAATTTTTTACGTGAAAATGAAGACTATGCACCTTCCGAGAGTTCGCGTGGAAGCTCTTTTCTTGGGGAGTTTGGTAGAGGGTTAGGACTAGGAATAGGTAGTAATATATCATCTATTCGATCAGGAACTGATTCATATTCATCTATTGACTCTTCTTCCCTTTTTGATAGTACGTTTGATCCAGAAATGACTTCTTTATCTAGTTACGAAACAGGATCAACTAGTGTGGGTTCAGTTAGAAGATCAGAAATCGGATCACTTATGTTTGGCGATGAAAGTGTGGAAGAAGAAAAAGCTTCAGAGCCCTGGATGGGCGATGACGATCTATATGGACCTGTCCAAGAAGTTGACTATCCTGATATGGATGAATATGATTTAAATAGATTTAGATCGCAAAAGCCGCAAGAACCAGAACAAAGACGTGACTTTAATGACCGGGTTCAATACGAAGTTGATCAACGGAAACTGCCTCAAAATTTACGCACAGACCCAAGATTTATGAGTGCAGATACGGAAAATACTCAATTTGATCCATCAGCAGTGGAAGCCCCAGCCGTTGACGGAAAAAGCGATACAACCATTGTAGCGGGTGATATTGTTCCTGCATCTAATCCCGTTAAACCGCAATCAGCGCCGTCTGATCCATTTAAATTGAGTTACGGTACGCCGCAACCGCAAGCAAAGTATGATCCATTTAAATTAAGTTTCGATGAGCTTACAATTTCAGGAGGTTTACCGTCTTTATACCATTCCGCGGGAATGGCGGGATTTTCGGGTGCGAGCACTTATGCTAATCAGGCTAGACAAGCGGCTGCTCAACGCCAACTTGATTATGAACGATCATTGGCGCTACCCCCTCCCGATCCAACCCTAGCATTACCCGCCCCTTCCGAAAGATTGGCTTTGACAATGCCTGGATATGGCATGGAATCCCAAGACGACCCAACAACTATTCCATTGATGGGCGACGCTCCACTCGATAGAGGACCAACTTACGATTTCAAAGATAATGATTGGATGTGGGAAACTAGATACGGACAAGGTGACACGTTAGATTATGGCGACCCTCTGGAAACGACGCCATTTATGTCAGGCACAAACCAAAGTGACGAAGTAAGAATACCATTAATGGATGATTGGAATTAATTAAAGGCTATTATCATTAAACTAATATATGCGGCTTGATTGTGTACGGTTTTACAAACCAGACATATACCACCCAAAAAGCGATGGAATTGAGCTGTATATTAAACAGCAGCGTTTGGACAAAATGGTTGTTGATTTCAATGGGTTTGACAGTGTACGAGAGGCACATTTGCGTAAGCTATTTGACATGGTCTCCCATATAATTGGTTCCATGACTGAGGATGAGCAGGCAAAAGAAAGTGAAACGTTTTTTGTATACTTGATATCTGACCCTCGGCGGGACATTGGTGCATACTTACAACCCTTATTATCATATTTTCACGATTTAGGCTACCTAAAATTTAAGAAGCACATCTACAATGATAATAAGCAAAAAGTCGTACGTTACAAGGTCGAGTTTAAAAATAAGAGCGGGGAGATTATAAAGGTAAAACTGTACAGTTCCTTGTCTCAATTAAGTGACGACATTGGTAAAAAAATGACGTCTTTGCATTACCAACTTTTTAAAGTGTAATTAAGGGTAAGCAAATGATGAACCCATATCCGTGGGGTCCCATGTGTGCGTCCAGCTGTTGTCCACCGGA
>Ga0208427_1001145_pt1 | contig 11350 bp, 19 predicted proteins | sample DEB08_DNA_FD_184532 | JGI IMG/M metagenome (GOLD analysis project Ga0208427, IMG submission 184532) | Aqueous microbial communities from the Delaware River and Bay under freshwater to marine salinity gradient to study organic matter... | ecosystem: Environmental > Aquatic > Marine > Coastal ...
AATGGTTGAGTAACAACTGCTGCACATATCAAGGAATTCTAATGTACTACTTAACCTAGTGGTTGCCTCGTAGTCATTAAGTATTTTGTTGCAACTGACACACCTCATACCAGTGCCTCCTCTGCGTTGTCCAACACATTCTTTAGTTCTATTTCTTCCTGTATCTTGTAAGCCAATGCCAACTCCTCTTGTGTGTACCGCCTGAACGGATTGGTGAAGTGTCCCTGCTCACTGAGTTCTAATTCAACTCTCTTTTGTTCTGCGTGTTTCATATCAATTAAATGTCCTGTTACAATTAAACCAAGAATGTACAAAAAGAAATATCGCATCAGTCCTCGTATTGATTATCAATTTCATAATCCATAACCCGGTCGTATAGTGTTTCTAATTCCTCTCCATTCAATCGATTAATTAAATTACGTTTACCATTCGGGTATTTGTACACAGAATAAATCTCCAAATCGTAGTCATTAATCGACTCCCCTGAACCCATCATCCCATAGATGACTTGGTAATCCTTACCCCAACCCGATACCACCAAAGAAGATTGTGTCAACCTCATTGCATCACTCCATAAATCATTGCAACACCAGCCACCGCAACCACGAGCATCATGAATGCGGCGACCAGCCCCGTTATTATACCACAAATCCTAAGTATACTCAACGCCCTGATCCTTCACAGACATAAGCCTGGACTTATGGACATTGCGATAGTCTTTCGCCTCCGAATCCCATAGGATGATGTAGTCATCAGGGTTTGAGGTACGTTGTCCACCCTTTAGGTGCTTGACAACCCCCAGCCTACCATTCAGCACACGGATCGAGCCGTCAACCTTCTTAAAGGTTACAGTTATCCACCTGCCATTGCTCGCCAACACACGCTCGTCTAGTTTCATTCGCTTTCCCCTTGCAAGTCCTTAACAAATGCCATTGCCTCTTCGATTGTATCGAAGTCTTCTTGGCACACACCAGCCATTGCCTCGCGCCAGTACACGCGCCAACAACTGCCTTCCGATCCAATTATATATTCCTTGCCTTCGAACATACTACACTCCCAACCAACTCAGGAAATACCCAAGTCCAATGAACATGAACGATACCAATATGCCGCTACCAGCAGCCATTAATGCTAATTTCATAATTTTAGTCCTTCATGCATAGTTCGGCATAGTCTAGCACTTGTGCCTTGGTTTTGAATTCCTTCCAGCCCACCAATTGCGGCGGGTTGCAATCGATGTCGGTCAACTCCAACACCCACCTACCAGCAGCAGCATGGTTGATTGCAACACCCATACCCGTGGTCATGTTGTGCAGCCACACCATGTTGCCTATGGTGTCCAAGTGGTCAACTTCCAATTGTGTCATATCTTACCCTTCTGTCATGAGAATCAATTTAAGGCTTGCGATATCCAAACCCGTAATGCGCGCCAATTGGCGTAATGTCATGTTTGGGTTGGCATCATACAATTCGCGTATTTGTTTGTTTGTCATGTTTTGCCCCTTTCAATGCTTAGGATAGGACACGCTGGGGATTGATTTATCCCAACACAATCTACAGTCGCCACACTTGCCTTTGCGAGTGTAGGCTTGGCACTCTACGCCGTGGTTATTCTTGCCCTTGGTGGTGTGTACTGTTGACGTGTGTTCAAACCCTGTAGGTGGTTTATCGTCAACCATAGCACCACTTACGCGCACAATGAGATTCTCAGGAAACGGACCGAAATTATCCCGATACCAATGCACAAGCCCTTTTTCTTTTGTTGGTAACCAAAAGGCAACACCGGGCAATGCTTCAGCAACGCTCACAATGTTTAACAGGTGCTGCTGGCTTTGCAAGTCACCACTATCATGCCAGCGATGCCATAGGGTTTTACTATGCCCGATTAATCGAACCATTGCAGCCACCCAATTGGGCGCGTATAGGTTTGCCATTCTTCTCTCATGAGATAGGGTAACGGATGGATAAGAGTAGTTCGCGCCCATGGCGTAGCATCCATGGCATACGCTGCCCTTAACCTTTGCTAGTTTTTGCCCTACATTGCACTTTGCAGCACTGATGCCAAAGCTAGTACCGGGCATTTTACTAGGCTCACCTAAGCCACTACCAATAATGGCTTTGGCTGCCTTAATCGTCATTGGTCTCATGGTCTACCCTTTCATTCAGTAAAGCATTAAGGCATTCCAACGCCTTGACGTATACGTGGTCACTTACGTGGTCATTTTCAAGGTAGTGGTTGTATTCAGTTTCAACCACGTAAGACAAAACACGAATGAGACTTGATTTATCCATGGTTTACCCTTTATGTTGGTTTGATGCCGATTGCATCCACTAGCCCACATTGTAGCATGGGCTAGTAGGACAATCAAACCTTGCCCATGTTACGTGCTTCGAATGCTTCACGTGTTTCGCGTATCGTCTCATCGAACTGGCGTGCCATTTCAAGCATGGCTGCAGCCGCTTGACGTTTACCCTCATCCGTGCCTGACTCTAGCACGCGCAACAGTACCGCCATGTGACCTTCATAACCTTGGGGTAAGATTGATACTTTCATTGGTTTACCCTTTGCTGGTTTTGCAGAATGACAATTGTAGTTTACCGATTCGGATAAACCGAATACCGCCTACGCGAAAGTTACGATACGTGAACCATGGTTTCATGATGTTACCTTTCAGGTTGGTAGGACAAGCCTATCTTGCCCTTACTCTATTGACGATTATATCAAGAATTTGTCAGGGCATAAAATAAATTATTTTCTGTAGGGTTTTTCTGTTGACAGCCTGCCAGGAATATGCTCATGCCAAGCATTGTTTGTTTTGCCTATGGGGCACCCTCAACGACACTCACTCTTACGTCATACCTCTAATGTCTTATGTCTTATATAAGACCACTCCCACCATGTGAAACACCCCTGGGGGGGTCTGGCAGCGACTCAAATTATGCGGTTCCCTCCAACGTACAAAAAAGGGTGAAATTAGGTTAAAAAAGATACCCCCTAAAAGTTAACATAAGTTGTTGATCTTATTGGTTTTGTCTAGATAAGAATGATTCTCATTACGTGTGTCTAAAAAGGTTGACACTTGTGGTGTACAAACAAGTACGACTTGTGGTGAACACGCATAGTCGTAAAGGTTTTTGCTTGACAAAATAAGAAAAATATGCTATAATATATGCAATTTTGCAGCAAGGCTACTTTAAGGTGAACAATCGGTTGTGATTTTTATAATAACAAACACCAAACAACGCACACCTTAAAGTTTAAATGCCTGTTTAAAAAAAGGAAGTTGGATGGTTGTTGAAACTAAGAAACGAGGACGCCCTAAGAAGAGGGATGTTGTTTCTAAACTACCGGGCAACAGGGGTGTGGTAGGCAGACCTAAGGGCGATACTGCCATCATGAACGAATACAAGGCTCGGTTGTTAGCAAGTCCCAACAGTGAAAAAGTTATACAAACCATATTCTCTGTTGCTCTTGATCCTGAGCATAAGCACTGGCCTGCTGCTATGCGTTTTATTGGTGACCGCGCTATTCCCATGCACTTGTTCGATGAAAAAGAACGAGGCAGTAAACCCATTGTACAAATCAACCTCCAAGGCTTCTCCACCACACCTACAGTCGAAGAAGTCACAGACATCGAACCCAAGGAATACTAAGATGATTTACCGTGGAAGAAAAGCTGTAGATAAAGTTACAGAAATGCTTGGACGTCCCTTGTCTTATTTAGAACGTAGGGTTGTTGAAGAAGAGGGGTTTGCTGATAAAAAGTATAAAGACACCAAGGGTATAGTTACTTCAGGTGTAGGGCAGACTGGTAAATATAAAAATATGAGTTTTGAAGAAACCTTTCAAGACCATTTAAAAAGAGCTAGGGGACGAATAAAAAACTTTGACCAGTTACCTGAACAAGTACAAGCTGAGTTGTTACAAGCAGAATATAGGGGTGATTTAGGTGGTAGTCCTAAGTTTGTTAAGTTGTTTAACGAAGGAAACTACGAAAAAGCTGCCGCTGAGTTTTTGAACAACAAAGAATATAAAACAACAAAATATTCAGGTATTAAAAACAGAATGGAGAGGGTAGCAAACACAGTAGGTGCTTTTGCTGGCCCTCAAGAAGGTCTTCCTCCTCTTGCTGCTGCTGAACCTGAAGGTCTTATTGGTCAGTCTTTTGAGCGACCTGTGCCTAACCGCTACACTGTTGAAGCAGGTGATACGCTTAATCAAATTGCAAAAAACTATGGTGTTTCTGTAGATGAGCTAGTTAAAACAAACAGAATAGCAGACCCAAACAAAATTGCAGTGGGACAGCAACTAACAGTTCCTCGCGCTTCTATGAGAGATTATTACGATATGTTTGCTAATTTTGCTAACGACTTAATAACTAATCCGTTAATGAGACGATGAGACACCTAATAATGGCTATTCTGTTGACTGGTTGTTCTGCACTAACCTCCTTTATACCTGGTATGGGTGGGGGCACCAATGTAGCAGCAAACACACAGGTGGGCAAGGAGAATAATCAAACAGGTGTTGTGGTTGGTGAAGTCAAAACCAACAAGATTGAAGCGAATGACATTGGTAAGTTGACACAAAGTGAACAAGCAGTAGAGGCTAAGGACAGCGAAATCAATATACAAAACATCCCACCATGGGTAATGATATTGATGTTGTTGGGTTGGCTTTTACCTTCCCCCGGTGAAATTTACACAGGATTGAAGAAAGAAATGGGGTCTTTCTTTGGTCTATTCAGACGAAAGAGGACTAGAAAATGAAATTCTTTATTATGTTGTTCGTCATTGTTGGGCCTAGTCAAATGAAGATGGCTGGAGAGAAAGAGGTGCCAACCATGGAAGCATGTATTGCTGAAGCCTACGAGATTAACGTAAGCAACAGCATCATGTACAACGCAGCCTGTGTGCCGCTAAAGAAGGACATGTTATGAAAGATAGCCGACTAGAACGCGCTGGTGTGTCAGGTTATAACAAACCTAAACGCACCCCGTCCCATCCAACCAAAAGTCATGTTGTTGTTGCCAAGTCAGGCGACCAAGTTAAAACTATCCGTTTCGGACAACAAGGAGTGAGTGGTGCAGGCAGTTCCCCAAAAACAGAAAGTGAGAAGGCTCGTCAGAAAAGTTTTAAGGCAAGGCATGCCACCAACATTGCCAAAGGAAAAATGAGTGCTGCCTACTGGGCTGACAAGGTTAAATGGTAGACCGTACACTAGACATTTCCCTGTTGCCGTGGCAGCAAGAGGTATGGAACGACTCAGCTAGGTTTAAGGTTGTGGCTGCTGGACGCCGTACAGGTAAGTCTAGGTTAGCTTCTTACTTGCTGATAGTGAATGCCTTGCAGACGGACAGAGGACATGTGTTTTACGTGGCTCCTACTCAAGGTCAAGCCCGAGACATTATGTGGCAAACCTTGTTGGAGGTCGGGCATCCTGTTATAGAGGGTAGCCACATTAACAACTTACAAATCAAACTGATCAATGGAGCCACGATTTCTTTAAAAGGTGCTGACCGTCCTGAAACCATGCGGGGTGTCTCGCTAAAGTATTTGGTTATGGACGAGTATGCAGACATGAAGCCTGAGGTGTGGGAACAAATCCTACGCCCTGCACTAGCTGACCAAAAGGGTCAAGCATTGTTCATTGGTACGCCAATGGGAAGGAACCACTTTTATGACCTATACCTCTATGGAAGCCAAGGAAACGATGAAACGTTTAAGAGCTTTCATTTCACATCATTTGACAACCCTATCCTCGATGCTGGAGAGATTGAATCTGCAAAACGTAATATGTCATCCTTTGCATTTCGCCAAGAATTTATGGCTAGCTTTGAAGCATTGGGTGGAGAGCTGTTTAAAGAAGATTGGGTAAAGTTTAGTGAAGATGCACCTGAACGTGGCGACTATTACATTGCCATTGACTTGGCTGGCTTTGAAGACGAAGGGGCTAAGAAGGTAAAGAACAAACGGTTGGATAATACAGCCATCAGTGTGGTTAAGGTAAATGAAGATGGTTGGTATGTACAAGAAATAATTTATGGTAGGTGGGACGTAAAGGAGACGGCTAAGAAGATATTTGATGCTGTTAAAAAATATGAACCAGTTGCCACAGGTATTGAGAAAGGGATAGCCAAGCAGGCTGTCATGCCTTACCTCAGCGACATTATGCGTAGGACACAAACCTTTTTCCGCGTAGACGAGTTGACACACGGAAACAAAAAGAAGACTGACCGTATTGTGTGGAGCTTGCAGGGTAGGTTTGAGAATGGGTATGTAAAACTTAACAAGGGAGAGTGGAACTCTGAGTTCTTAGATCAGTTGTTTCAATTCCCTAACCCCATGGTGCATGATGACTTGGTGGACTCGCTGTCTTACATTGAACAATTAGCCAAGGTTAGTTACGTTACTGACTTTGAAGAAGATGATTACGAAATGCTAGACGCTGTTGCTGGTTATTAAGGGAGAAAACATGGCAAATTACGCAGACCCATACGAGGCATTGTTAGCAGAGGAGATAGCACGGGCAAACCCTAACGCTGCTCGTGCTGCTTTAACCACTGCTGGTGGTTTTGCTCCGGGTGCTGGGCTTCTAGAGGCTGCTGGATACTATCCGGGCGCTGAAGGAGGGTATGCTCCCAGCCTTGTAGAAAACCTACGTCAAGGTAACTATGGCACTGCTGGCTTACAGGGTTTGGGCGCTGCTGGTGACCTGATGTTGGCAACAGGTATGCTTGCCCCTGTTGGTATGGCTATGAAGGGTGTTGCCACGGCTGGTAAAGCTGCTAAGTTAGGGCAAAAAGCAACTGAAGTTTTTAACTTTTCTGATGAAGCAAAAGAAATTTGGAAGCAAGGAAAGCCTAAGTTTGTTCGTTTTCAAAACCCTGAAGTTGAAGCTGTTAATAAACAAAACGCTGAACTTCTTCAACAAGGAAAAATATCTTCAGAAGAGTTTAGAAAGAGAAACGCTAAATTAATGCCTATTTATCCTTTTAAGGAAGCTCCTGAACTTCCTTCTCAAAAGGATATAGTGTTTGCCTTGGGTAAAAAAGCAGATAAAGGTATTCTAGGTGTTACAGCAGAAATACCTGAAGGAACTCTTGTAGGAACTAGATTAGATATTCCATCATATAACGAGTATGGGGTTTACATTCCAAGTATTCACGCTGCAAGCAGTAGAACGGATAAGGGAGGCAACATCCTTGCATACGGACAAACAGCCGTTTTGAAAAATGTTGACTTTGTAGCAGACCCTTCTACGTTTCTAAAAGTAGCTACAAGAGAAAAAACAAAAGTTCCTGAAGCAAAGATGATTGGTAATTGGGTGAACCACAATCCCGAACAAACACAAAAACTAGCGCAAGACCTTCTAAAAGACCCTGAATGGACACAGATTGGTTTTAATCCTGACCGCGCTAGTTATTTTTACGATAAGGCAGACCGTATGCCAGTTGTAAAAGCAGATGAGGTTGTTCAAATTGGCGCTTTAGTTTTAGGTAAAAACATAAAGAAAACCAAACCTGATGACCCTCGCTTCACAGTGTTTGATAAAGAAACAAAACAACCAATAAAAGACCCAATGGGTAAGAATGTAACCTATGCTGCTTTGCCAATAGGAACTGCTGCTATGTATGGCGAAGAAGAAGACAATCCATTCCAAAACGAATTTTTGGATTACTAAAGGAAACATAATGGAAGAAAAAAACCTTATGGAACAGAAGTTAGAAGATTGGGTGATGGACAAAGCCAACACTTGGCGTGACCACTACCAGTCTAACTACCAAGAGAAGTTTGATGAATACTACCGCTTGTGGCGTGGCATTTGGGCTGCTGAAGACAAGACCCGTGAGAGTGAACGCAGCAGGTTGATTAGCCCCGCCTTGCAGCAAGCAGTGGAATCTGCTGTGTCGGAGGTGGAAGAGGCTACATTTGGTCGTGGTAAGTGGTTTGACATCAAGGATGACCGCAAAGACCAAGACCCATCAGACGTAGCGTACATGCGTGAACAGCTTATGGAAGACTTTCAGTTTACCAAAACACGTAAAGCCATTGCTGAGTGTATTCTAAATAGTGCTGTTTATGGTACAGGTGTGGGTGAGTTGGTGTTGGAAGAGATGCAAGAGATGAAGCCAGCTACCCAACCCATCATGGAAGGTGCTATGCAGGCGGTTGGTGTGAATGTTTCACCCCGTGTGGTGGTTAAATTACGCCCCATCCAACCACAGAACTTCCTTATTGACCCTGTTAGCCCCTCAATTGAGGAGGCTTTGGGTGTCATCATTGATGAGTTTGTGCCTAAGCATCAGGTAGAAATTGGAATTGAGAACGGAATCTACCGCGATGAGGACATTACAGACGCCTCTCCTGACTCTGACATCGAAGCAGACAAGGAATTGGCTACGTTTGACGAAAACAAAGTAAGGTTGGTCAAATATTATGGGCTGGTTCCCCGTGCTTTGCTCAAAGAAGCTATGCAACGCCCTGAATATGAAGACGATGAGGAAATGGAGGGCGTAGAAGAGCTGGAAGGTGAAGATGATGAGGAGATGGAAGGTTATGTAGAAGCCATGGTAGTGATTGCTAACGACGGCGTCCTGCTTAAAGCCGAAGAAAACCCCTTCATGATGCAAGATCGCCCAGTTATTGCCTTTGCTTGGGACATGGTTCCTGGTCGTTTTTGGGGCAGGGGTATCTGTGAGAAGGGATATAACAGCCAAAAGGCTTTAGACGCTGAATTACGTGCCCGTATCGACGCCCTAGCACTAACTGTACATCCAATGCTGGCTATGGACGCCTCTCGTATGCCTCGTGGTGCCAAGCTGGAGGTACGTCCCGGCAAAACCATCCTGACCAACGGCAATCCAGCAGAGATTTTGCAGCCATTCCGCTTTGGTTCCCTAGACCAAGTGACCTTTTCACAGGCTGGTGAGCTGATGAAGATGGTTCAGATGGCTACTGGCGCTGTTGACGCCGCTGGCATCCCCGGCTCTATCAACGGAGACGCTGCTGCTGGTGCTGTGTCCATGTCGCTGGGTGCCATCATCAAGCGTCACAAAAGGACGTTGATTAATTTCCAAGAGAATTTTCTTATTCCTTTGGTTTCTAAGGCTGCTTGGCGCTACATGCAGTTTGACCCGGATAACTACCCGGTTCAGGACTTCAAGTTCATACCAAGTAGCTCGTTGGGCGTGATTGCCCGTGAGTACGAGGTAACTCAATTGGTACAACTGCTGCAAACGCTGGGTCAAGACAGCCCAATGTACCCCATGTTAGTGACCGCTGTCATTGACAACATGGGTCTGTCCAATCGTGAGGAACTTATTGCCCAAATGCAGCAACTTTCCCAGCCCAACCCTGAGGCTCAACAGCTTCAGCAGATGCAGGTACAGGCTCAGATGGAGCAGCAGCAGGCTCAAACGGCTGTCCTACAGGCTCAGGCACAAGAGAGCAGCGCACGGGCTAACAAGTACTCTGTGGAAGCTCAGTTGGAGCCACAGTTGGTACAAGCCAAGCTAGCTGCTGCCCTTGCTACCAACCTCCAGCCGGGGGATGAAGACGAAAAAGAGTTTCAAAAGAGGGCTAAAATTGCAGAACTATTACTTAAAGAGGAAGATATTAAGTCTAATGAACGTATAGCTCTAGCACAAATGGGGTCTAAACGAACACAATAGACTTGACAAATAATACTTTTTATGGTATAATATATGCCATCTCTCCAAGGAAAGGATAAAGAGATGGATAGAGAATTGCAAGATTATTACGAAAACTTACTAGAACTTTTTGCCTCAAAGGGGTGGAAACAATTCCTAGAAGATATAGGTGACAACCTAGAGATGCTGGGAAACATTACCACCATTACAGATGCTAATCAGTTTTGGTATAGGAAAGGACAAGTTGAGGCGATCCAGCGCATCTTGTCTTACGAAGAAACCATCGTAAACAGTTACGAAGACTTTCAACGTGAGGCAGCATGAAGAGGATTTATGAATTTGTCTGTACAGAGGGTCACAGCTCTGAGGCTTATGTGGACGAGGAATACCGCACAATCCGCTGCCAAATTTGTGACAACACCGCTACTCGTATAGTGAGCAAACCACTTGTAAAGTTAGAGGGCGTTACAGGTAGTTTTCCCGGTGCCTACCATAGTTGGGAACGCAAGCGAAACGAGAAGATAGCACAAGAACGGAAACGTTCTGAGTAATTTTTTTCCATAATGCTTTTTAGCACGGAGTTTTAGTATGGCAACTTTTATTGACGGAAGTGAAGAGGAACAAGAGCAACCATCGTTAGAGGTTTTTGAAGAGCCGCAAGAAGAACAAGAGGACGCGCAATCTGTTCAGGAAGCACAAGCTGAAGAACCTCAAGAGGACGAAGAGGAAGTACCTGAGAAATATCGTGGTAAGTCCATCAAGGATGTTATCAGGATGCACCAAGAAGTCGAGAAGGCTTTTGGTAAAAAGGGTGCTGAAATCGGGGAACTCAAACGAATGATGCAGGAGTTCGTCCAGGCTCAAACTGTCGCAAAACAAGCCCCTGATGTAGAAGAAGACGTAGACATAGCCGAAGACCCTGAGAAGTATGTTCGACAACAAATTGAACGGCATCCCAAGGTCAAGCAAGCAGAGCTTTTAGCTGCTCAACTAAAGAAGGCTGAGGCTTTAGCAAACTTAAAAACGGCTCATCCTGACTTTCAAGACATCACTAACAGTGATGCTTTTAAGGACTGGATTATGGCTAGTAAGGTTAGGCAAAACCTTTACTTGCAAGCGGATACTAGATATGATTTTGAATCTGCCAATGAACTCCTTTCTCTTTGGAAGGAAAGAAACGAAATCATTAGTCAACGTAAGCAAGTAGGTGAGAGTGAACGTAAGCAATCTATTAAGGCTGCGTCCACTGGAACCGCTAAGGCTAGTGCTGAACCCCGGTCAAAGAAAATCTATCGTCACGCTGACATCGAAAATCTAAATCTGCGTGATCCTGAACGCTACATGGCGCTACAGCCTGAGATTATGGCAGCGTATGCAGAGGGACGGGTCAGACGTTAAAATCATTTTGAAAGGAAATTATCATGGCACTAGGTACTAACCATGTTACAGGCTCAGGCGTTGCTAACGGCACAGCCCAAACGTTTATCCCTGAGTTGTGGTCTGATGAAATCATCGCAGCCTACAAGAAGAATCTTGTTATGGCCAATCTCGTTAACAAGATGTCCTTCAAGGGCAAGAAGGGTGACACCCTGCACATTCCGAAGCCCACCCGTGGCTCGGCGTCTGCTAAGGCTGCTTCCACCCAAGTTACTCTTATTGCTGCCACCGAAGGTGAGCAACAGGTTTTGGTGAACAAG
>Ga0208427_1001151_pt1 | contig 11318 bp, 1 predicted proteins | sample DEB08_DNA_FD_184532 | JGI IMG/M metagenome (GOLD analysis project Ga0208427, IMG submission 184532) | Aqueous microbial communities from the Delaware River and Bay under freshwater to marine salinity gradient to study organic matter... | ecosystem: Environmental > Aquatic > Marine > Coastal ...
GACTGATCATGGTATCACTATAGTTGCTGGGTCTACTACAAGTGCTAGTAGAATTAATTTTGCAGATGGTACTTCTGGGGCAGCAGCTTATGCTGGAAGTATAAATTATTATCATGATACAAATAGACTTTCTTTCGCAACAAATGCGTCAATTGGAATGTCGCTTGATATTAATGGTAATTTAGGCGTAGGAACTATAAGTCCAGCTTCTTCGTTACATATATCTGGTTCTGGTCATGAAGCATTAAAAATAACGGCTGGCACATCTAGTGACGCTCAAATTCATTTTGGCGATTCTGCTGATAATGATGCCGGTATGATCAATTATGATAATGCGCAGGATGCGATGAAGTTCGTTGTTAATACTCTTGAGAGAATGCGTATTACATCTGTTGGGAATGTCGGCATAGGCACTACAACCCCTACTTCAAAGCTGGAAATAGTTAATTCAGCTAACTCTGCGTTTTTAGTTAATACTGGAGCTGGGACAGGTTATACATATTTAAAATCAACTAATACGGGCGGCGAATTTATTTTAGGTATTAACAGAAGCGATGGTGTTTTATTTAGCAGTGGTTTAGCTTACGCGACTTCTTTAGGCACTACAGGAAGTACAGCTTTACAATTTTATACAAACAACAGCCCTAGAGTAACTGTTGATACAAGTGGAAATGTAGGTATAGGTACAACAAGTCCGGGTTTTAAATTAAATGTAGTTTCTAGTGATACTATTCCAGCGAGGATTACTGGATCAAGTTTAGCAGGGTTATCTTATAACATAATTGAAAATAATGCTGCGTCAAATGCTGCTAATAGAATTGGCTTAGAATTTAGAGCAAATACAAGTACTTCTAATAGACAAGTATTATTGTTTCAAACTCAACACATCGATGCAACGGATGCTACAAGGACTAGCAGAACCATTTTTTATCAAAACGACAGCGGAACTCAGTATAATGTTTTAGCATTAGACGGAGCAAATGTTGGCGTAGGAATTTCAAATACACTATCTAAATTACATATTAACTCTGGAGCTATTCTACTTACTGATGTTATTACATATGCAGCGAATCAGGATAGCGCATATTTAATTCCAGCAACTAGTGGCTATACAGGAGCTACCACAAATTGGAATACATTTGGTTTTCAGCATAGATTAAAAAGTGATAGTGGTGGAACTCCTCGCGTCACTATTGATACAAATAGTGGAGAAAGGTTCTATGTAGATAATAATGGCAGAACCTATCTGGCTAATGATACTGGTATCGGTACAACTCCAAACAGCAGTATTAGATTACTTGTAAGTGGGAACATGCGTGTTACTACTGGTGTGGAGTTAGCCACTACTTCTGGTTCTGTTGGCATAGGTATTACAAGCCCTAGCTGTAAACTACAAGTAGAATTAAGTAATACATCTGCTTATTCATCTTCCTCATCTTCTGCTGACCATGTGCAAATTCGTACATTACAAAGCACAACAACGAGCGGAGCATATTCATCTATCAGAATGGTAGCTAGCTCTAACAGTGGGACTAATAATGCAGTTGGTATAATTAATTTAGTTTCCCCTACAAATGGGAACAATGATAGTGCATTTACTTTTCAATTAAGAGACTCTTCTTCTGTTTATGCAGAAAAATTAAGAATAAAAGCTGATGGTCAGGTACAGTTCAACACTTATGGATCAGGAAATAATACAGGAACAGTTGCGCAAAAGTTAGCTGTAGATTCTTCCGGTAATATTATTGAAACAGATGTAGAAAAATATTTAACGACTACCGGCGGAACTATTGATACTGGATTTACTGCTGATGATTTCAGAATGTTAGAAATTATAGGTCATGCAAATCCTAATAGTGCAGGTTCTGCTTCTTATAGAGATCCTATACATATTTATGTGTATAATGGTGTTGGGTGGAATGGTTCAGCTGTAACTAATTATATATATACTGTTCAGATAGCTCCTCTTGCTAGGGAGGTATTTACGAGTGGTTCTAGTAGTTCAGCTAATGTTATTGAAGCTGTATTTTTAACTGGTTCAACTGAATCAGATGATTGTCCGAATAGTTCAGCAAGTAGTTATCAAGTAAGATTAAAAATTTCTAATTATGGAGGTAATTCATATTTTCAAGTTAAGGTGATTAAAAGGTTCTAAGTATGTCGAAAACTTATTATAATATTTATAAAGATTCGAGTGGTAGTGTGGGAATAGGAACTACTAGCCCCGGCTCAAAATTAGATGTTGCTGGGGGAGAGGTCAGGATTAGTTCTGGCAATGGGCCAACTACACATCTTAATTATCTTAATAACGGCCTGAATTATATATCGATGGCTGATAACCAAGGCACATATATAAGAAGCACCAGCGCTGCTAGAATGGTTATTCTTGGTGGTGGCAATGTCGGTGTAGGAACTTCAAGTCCCGATTCTAGATTTCATGTAGTTAATAATGATTTTGTTCTTTTCGAAAATACTACAGCTAGTGCAAATAGTTTATTAAAACTAAAAACTGCGTCACGCACTTGGCAAATGTCAGTAAGAGAAGCTGATTTATCTGGAGCCTTGACATTCAGAAATGAAACAGCAGGAACTGACGATTTAGTTATTAATACATCTGGTAATGTCGGGATAGGTACTACAAGTCCTAATGCAAAATTAGAAATTTCAGGAGATACTAGATCTGGTGGAAGAATACTATATGGTGGCACCGAAAGTAATTATTTAACAGGGGTTTCTTATGCTTCTATATATGGTACAGCAGATACTTTTGAAAGTGTTAGTGGGTTATTTGGTTCTTTAGTATTACAATCTAGATCAAATACAGATAGACCAATAATTTTTGTTACTGGAGCAACTCCTAGTGAAAAAATGCGGCTATCCTCCAGCGGATCGCTGGGAATAGGTACTGCAAGTCCATCTGGGAAGTTAGATTTAGTTGGTAATTTAATTATTAATGGAGCATCTAACAGCAACGTTGCGCAACAAGTATTTACTAGAACAGATGTTTCTTGGGGTATTTTTAATGAAACTAATTTAAGATTTTATAGCTCAAATAGCAATACGACTAGCCCATCTACCTTAAGGTTTCAAATTGATTCAAGCGGTAATGTTGGTATAGGTGCTCCAAGTCCGGGTTCTAAACTTACAATAAGTGATGGTGACATTAAACTTCAAGGAAGTCGTTCTGGAGATGCAGATATTCAGTCAATTATATGGCATAACACTAATTCGTCAGGATTTGATGTTGCTAAAATTGTAGGCAAAACAGGAACTAATATTTATGAGGGTATCATAGGATTTGAAACCAAAGATTCTGGAGGCACAATGGCTGAAAGAATGCGTATTACTTCTGCTGGTCAATTACAAGTTACAGGTAATGGTGTTATAAGTAATCATGAAAGTGGTGGTAATTTTAGTTACCTACAGCAGACCTCTTCTGATGCTAGATTATATGTGCAATATTCACAGCCTTTATTGTTTGGTACAGCAGCGACAGAAAGAATGCGTATTGACGCAAATGGCAATGTCGGTATAGGTACTACAAGTCCATCTAATAAATTATATGTTGTTGGGGAATCAACATTTGCAGGTAAAGTAAATATTCTAACCGCAAGCACAGATGGTATTTTGCGATTAGGTGGAGGGGATGGGTCATCTGGAACCAATAATCGTGTTCAGATGTCTTTTGGTTACAATGGGACCCTCACTTACGAGCATTATATAGTTACTAGGCATAATGCCGGAACTTCAGATTATAATGCTTTTGACTTTTATACAAATGACGGAACTTCATCAGGAACATATCCAACTAATGCTGTTCATAACTTAACTTTAAATGGCGGTAAAGTTGGTATAGGTACTACAAGTCCCGGCACTTTACTTCATGTCTACCAAGACTCTGCTTCTTCTTTAGAAGTATTATTTGAGAATGATGGAACTGGTCAAGTTGGCTTAACTTTAAGAACAGACAGAAATAGTGATGGCAATCTTGCTGGTTTTATTAACTTTGATGCTAATGATGATGGCGGCAATAACACTCGTTACGCCACTATTGAGTCATTTATAGTTGATAACACTGATACAACTGAAGATGGTCGCTTAACATTCAGTACTTTTGTCGCAGGAACTGACACCGAAACCATGCACATTACTGGTGGCAATGTTGGTATAGGTACAACAAGTCCTAGTGCGCCGTTAGAGATCGCTGGAGCTGCGAGTGCTACCGATACTGGTATCACCATTAAGAATGGGAGCGCAACTCGCCTTAGGTTATTCCACAATGATAACGCAGGTACTAGCTATTTAACATCATACGATGGTGTAGGTGCAGCTCAAGCTCTTAGTATTAGAAGCGGTAACAAACTCTACATGTCAGGAGGTGGAGGCTCCACACACGTTACAGTTGATACTTCTGGTAACGTTGGTATAGGAACTACAAGTCCATCAGGTAAACTTCACATATTTAACAATAGTTCGGGAGCTACCGCCATAAGTCAGCAGCAATTAATAGTTGAGAATAACTCTGCTACAGGGATAGGCATTTTAACTCCTAGTACAACTTCTGGGTATCTTTTCTTTGGGGATAATAATGATGCTCAACGTGGTTATATTACTTATAATCACTCTTCGGATGAGATGAAGTTTAAAGTCGCTGGATCTGAAAGAGTATTTATTAATTCCTCTGGTAATGTTGGTATAGGTACTGCAAGTCCTGTCTCTAAACTTCATGTATCTGCAAGCGCAAGTGGAGATGCGGCAAACTTATTGTTAACCAACACTAACGACACAAACGGAGACACGGCTAGTATTCAGTTTTCGACGACTGATAGTGCATTGTATAATAAAGCTGCTATATATTTTGAACGGACAGATTTACAGGGTGAAGGATCATTACATTTAGCCACCAGTAACACCGGTAATAGTACAAGCGTTACTAAATCTGACGCCCGATTAACAATAACCAAAGATGGTAATGTTGGTATAGGTACTACAAGTCCAAGTGAGAAGTTACATATAAAGAGGTCATCGGGAACTGGTTGTTTCGTGCGTTTTGAAGATACTGGTGGTTCGGGAGTTTATATTGGGGGAAGGTCTAATAGAATGGAGCTTTACGCAGGTGGGGTTGAACGTATACGTATTGCTTCTAACGGTCAGATCCGATTTAATACATATGGTTCTGGGACTTTTACTGGTACGACTGCCAAGGTTTTAGCTGTTGATAGTTCTGGTAATATAATTGAAACTAATTCTGGTTCTGGATCTGTTACTTCTAGCAGCTCGACAACAAATTATTTAACTAAATGGACTAATGGTGGATCAGAAATTCTAGGTAATTCTATTGCTTATGATGATGGAACTAATATAGGTATAGGTACAACAAGTCCGAATGAAAAATTAGATGTTAATGGGTTTATTAAGTCAAGTACGTATGGTTTTTATGCGGGTCGTACAGACTCGAATGGTACTTCATTTGGTTCAGGCGTTCCAACGATCCTTTTAAGGGGTAGTAGTTCTAACGCTTCATACTCCGCAAGGGCTGGCGCACTGTGGTTTAAGCGCTACGATGGAACTGACACAGCAGCACTATACTCGACTGATGGGACTGACGGTTATGGATTGGTAATGGCAGCGTATCAGGGAGATATCAAATTTGCTACTAGTACTCTTAATGGATATAAAATGACTATCCTTTCAGGAGGTAGTGTTGGTATAGGTACAACAAGTCCATCTTCCAAATTAGATGTCAATGGATCTGCTGCGTTTGGGTCCGCCGCAACCAGACTAACCACCTACAGTGATGTATCATATTCAGGCATCTACAATGGTTCTAGCCTCTATACCGACGAGGCATTTTATTTTGGGACAGGCAAAATTTACTTCATTGCTGACGGATCAGAACGGATGCGTTTGACAACGACTGGATTGGGCATAGGTACTACAAGTCCATCTGCTAAATTAGATATTAGAGGAACAGGAGCTGATGGTACAGAATTATTAAGAATAGAGTCTGACGGAGATGTTGCTGATGGAGGATATCATTGGATGACTTCTGAAATGGCATCAAGTCAGTCAACTAATGCTAATATTGTTCATTTAATAGGTGTAGCTGAGAGTACTAAAAATTCTGCATATATTGGTTTCCATTACGCTGGTGCCGGAAGCAATTCCAATTATCTTACATTGGGAGGCTATGCTGCAAATAATCTGTTGATTATAAAAATGGATGGGAACGTTGGTATAGGTACTACAAGTCCATCTGCGCCTTTGCATAGTACGGGAACTATACGGGTAGGCTCCAGCCCTTTTACTGATTATAAGGCTGCCCAGCAATATAGTAGCTCAAATTATGAAGTCGCTTTAGCTAGTGGTACTTTTAAAATATCAGACGGAAACAATGATGCTAAACTTGCAGTAGTTATATCTACTGGTAACGTTGGTATAGGTACTACAAGTCCTGATTATAAATTAGATGTAAGAGATTCAAGTGCGGCCACAAGAATAGTTGTTCGAAATGAAAATAATGCTGCTGGTGGCGCTGGTATATATTTGCGAACATTCAACGGAGGTACTCAAGTTAGTAATGCGACCATAAGAACCAACAATTCTGGTTCCCTTGGTATATTTACTGGTACAAGTGGGGAAGCAGAGCGGTTAACTATTAATAGTAGCGGCAATGTTGGTATAGGTACTACAAGTCCTGCTACTGCATTACATGTAAGTGGAAGTGCTCTTGCGAATACTTTATATGCTGGTAGTTCTACTTCTGCTGCAATAGTTATAGATAGCTCAACAATATATAGACCCAATAGCTTCTTTCAAATTATAGGCGGTGGATCTCAGTCCACTAGAAATAATATTAAATTTACTAATGGAGCAGGACTTGTAATTGATGGTGGAAGCGGAGAAACTTCTGGCGTAGAAATAAAAGGTGGTGGTGGTGATGTAAAATTCACTCAGGGTAATGTTGGTATAGGCACTACAAGTCCCGGCTATAAATTAGAAGTTAATGGAAGTTTCGCCGCAACTACTAAATCATTCGTAATAGATCATCCTACTAAAGAAGGTAAAAGGTTAGTATATGCCTCATTAGAAGGTCCTGAGAATGGTGTTTACGTTCGTGGTCGTGGGGATTCAGATGTTATTGAGTTGCCAGATTATTGGGTTGGGTTGGTTCATGAGGATTCAATTACAGTTCAAATAACTGCAAAAGGCAAGGATGAAAACAACAAAATCAGGAAGTATAGTGTAAATGATATAGTAGATAATAAAGTGTATATTTATACAGATAGCGGCGATAATATATATAGTTATTTTTATATAGTTCACGCTGAAAGAAAAGATGTGGATAAGTTACAAGTGGAAATAGATTAATAAAAATATGGCGAAAGATATTATAATCACACCAGCATCTGGGAAAATAGATTTCTTAGATAATTCAGTGTCTAAAGCTTCTCTAACTTTAGATAGCAATAATGATTTACAAATCTCAAACGGTACGTCGCCAGCTACATTCAACACTACCACAGCTGGAGCTTCAGTTTTAAAAGTAACTGGAACAAATGGCACATTATTTGAAATAACTGATGACCTTAGTTCTTCATTAATGTCTGTTAATACTATAGCTGGATTGCCAGTCTTAGAAGTATTCTCAGATTATCATATCGTTGCTGGTAGATATAATCAAAATGATTTTTATCTTAATACAAATGGTAACTTAGGGTTAGGTACTGCAAGTCCATCTCAGCTTCTTCAAATAGTAGCAACTAATGCTGCTAACAATGGTATAACATTACAGAATACTAATTCATCTGGAAATTCACAGGTAAGATTTTTAAATACATCAGGATCAGAAAGAGCAGCTATTACTTATATTAATAGTAGCGATGCAGTTTATCATTATACATCAGCTGGAGGTAATCTTTTAAATTTGGTAGGAGCTAACGTTGGTATAGGTACTGCAAGTCCTACTGCTAAATTACATGTTAATGGAACGTTTGTATCAAACGCGATTTGGACGGATTCATCTTCGATAACTTATTGGGGAGGTTATGCTAGTGCATTTGGAGGGTTAACTTGGAATACTGGGATGGCTAGAGTGTTTGCTAATACAGGTAATAGATTAGAATTAGCAGCGAATCTTAATGTCGTCGGTGTAGCCATAGATACCAGTGGCAATGTTGGTATAGGAACAAGTAATCCTGTATATAACTTAGATATAGTAGGATCAGGTGGCGCTGATGATAGAGTGTTTCTTAGGGTTAAGAGTAACGCATCTTCAGGAGATGGCGACGCAATTTTATATTTAGATTCTGCTCAAATTGGAGAGTCTGATATTGATTTCATGCATGATGGTTCTCTTAACTGGAGAATAAGAACAGGAGATGCGGCAGGTTCAACTAATACAAATTTAAATATTCAAAATGCTTCTTCTAATAACGTATTAACTCTCGAACAAGGTGGTTTCGTCGGTGTAGGGACTAATAATCCTGAAAGAAATCTTCATGTTTTCAAAGGTGAGTCAAGTGGGGCTGCAGCTAATTCAGATAGCACATTAGTTCTTGAAAATAGTTCTCATACTTATGTTCAGTTTTTAACTCCTACTACATCAGAATCAGGTCTGTTATTCGGAGACAGCGATAATGATAGAGGAGCATTAACTTATAATCATAATACTGACTCTATGAATTTTAGAATCGCTGCTAACACTAGGATGTTTATTAACAGCAGCGGTAATGTTGGTATAGGTCAAACTTCTCCAGTTACCAAATTGCATATTGCAGTTAATAATAGCTCCGTTCATGCGCCCACAGCTTATACTAATAATGGAGTAAAAGCATTAACATTAAGAACTCAAGAAGGCGATGGGTTGGAATGGCACTTAGCTCATTCTACTAATGGTTATACAGGTTGGGTTGCTGCAGCTAGGGTAAATAATACTGGCGGTAATTGGGGAAATGGATATTTAGAATTTACTACGGCTAGCTCAAGTTCGGGAGCTGGCAATGCAAATGTTTTAGTTTTAACAGGGACAGGTAATGTAGGTATAGGAACTGCAAGTACATCTCAAAAATTACATGTAAGTGGTAATTCATTAGTTACTGGTAATACATATATTGGAGATACTAATAGGTATTTCCAATCTAGTAGCAATGGGGTCCAATTTCAAACAGCGCATGGTTATATATTCTTGGGGCCAGATAATGCTAGTTGGGCTCACATTCAAACTGATAGGTCATCTTTCTATTTTAACAAGAGTCTTGCGATTAATGGCGGCATGGTTCAATCTTATGATGAAAATTTAGTGTTAAATGCAGCTGTTGACGCTGCCCGTGCTATTGAGTTTCGAAGTGGCGGCACTACATATATGTATATGACCGCAGGTAGCCTTGGTATAGGTACTACAAGTCCCGGTTCAATACTATCAGTGGTAGGGACAACTGGTATTAATGTTAGCCCCGGCGCTTCTGGAACTTATGGATCATCATCGGCAATAAATAATTTAATATCTCTTACGATGCCATACGGAAGCTCTGCTGCTACAACTTCAAATGCAGGGGCTAGAGTTGGTATAGCGTTTCGAGGTGCAACATCAGATCCTAATCCGTCATCCGACAATAATAAAACTGCTGCCATTTACGGAGTTTCAGAAGATACGGGGGCTGGTTATTCTAGGAAGATGGGTCTGGCTTTATATACATCTTCATTTGACGCTACTGCTTCAGAAAGAGTCCGTATTGATGCTGACGGTAATGTTGGTATAGGTACTACAAGTCCTGCTAGAAAATTAGATCTTACAGCAGCAGGTCAAATAACTTTTGGAGATGGCGTCACTGGGGATTATAATCAAGGTATTTATTGGAATTCTGGATCTGGCTATGGAATTTATAAAACAAGTGGAGCTTGGAGTTCGCCAAATTATCAGCAATTACAAATTAATTGGGATACTGGTATTGTATTAAATCCCGGCTCTGGAAATTATGGAAAATCTCATGTTGGAGTTCAAGGTGGTTTATCAGTAGGAGACTCCTATTACACCACTATGGAAGACAATGGTTTAATTGTCCAAGGTAGTGTTGGAATAGGGACAACTAGCCCAAGTTATAGATTGCAAGTGGTTGGAAATTCATATTTTGCTGCAGAACAAACTATTCAATATACCAACGCAATACAAACACTTCGAGGAAATACTGGATACAGCCTTATCCGTCTGTATGGCAATAGTAATGCAGTCGAGCTCCAAATGGACGCTCATAGGAGCAGTGGAGCCGGAAGCATCGGAACTTTTTCTAATAGTGATTTATATTTCAAGACAAACGATACAACTAGAGCAGCAATATTAAGTGGTGGTAGTGTTGGTATAGGTACAACAAGCCCTTCTACACAAACCCATATTTACGGAACTCTTACTGTTGATTCTTCTGGCAACTCTACAAACGCCTACACAGAAGGAATAAGACTTGGAGCTTCTAGCAATGGATATTCAATAGTAACGTTTGGGGCTAATGCTTCAGCATCAAGTGGTTCTCAAGCGAACCAATGGTGGATTGGAAGATATGGTGGCACTAATCATTTTAATTTTTATAACCCTACAGGTGGAAATGTCGTTAATATTAAGCTGGATGGTAACGTTGGGATTGGTACTACAAGTGCTTCAGTTAAACTTCATGTCGCAGTCAATACGACCAACAGTCAATTTAGGTTAACACGCACAGGTACAGCTACGGGTGAGTTTGACATATATACTAATTCCGATACCCTTTACTTTAAAAATGTTGGAGGAGGAAATACAATTCCGCTTTCTGTTGATCAAAATGTATACGCTACTAATAAAGTAGCTATAAAAACAACAACTTTAGCAGGTTCTAATAATTTTCATGTATCTTCTGGTACAACTGGCAGCGCTAGTAAGTCTAGTATTGCAGTAGTATCTGTAGCAGATAACTCTACTTTTAGTGGTGGTACAGCGGCTCTGCATGTTATTAATAGCGGTAATAGAGGCACAACGGGTCATGGTAGTGGGTCGGATTTATTAAGATTAGAGTTTAGCGACGGCATACATACCTTATTTGATAAAGACGGTAATGTAGGTATAGGTACAACAACCGCCTCATCTACTTTACATGTCGTCGATGGAACTTCGGGTGCTTCGGTGCTAACCGTTGATGGCACAAACGGTACACTATTTTCTGTAGTAGATGATTTAAGTGATTCATTAATGTCAGTTAATGATGCCGCCGGTCTTCCTGTTTTAGAAGTGTTTGCTGATAGTCATATTGTTGCTGGTCGATACGGCCAAAATGATTTTTATCTTGATACAA